>Ga0307947_1000349_pt1:12500-31558 | contig 31558 bp, 31 predicted proteins | sample OrgLakmetagen232_FD_201840 | JGI IMG/M metagenome (GOLD analysis project Ga0307947, IMG submission 201840) | Saline water microbial communities from Organic Lake, Antarctica - #232 | ecosystem: Environmental > Aquatic > Non-marine Saline and Alkaline > Saline | place: Antarctica...
CAGCAGAAGGATCGGCATCTGTTAGGAATTCTGCAGCACCTTGTGCCATAACGTCACAATGCTGTAACATGCACACCTGGTCTCAGTCAGGCCTTTGTAGCAGCAGAAGGATCGGCATCTTTTAGGAATTCTGCAGCACCTTGCGCCATAAAGACAATACATAATGTTGTAACATGCAAACCTGGTCTCAGGCCTTTGCAGCACAAGGAGCGATCGGCATCTTTCAAGAGACCCTGCAACACCTTGTGCCATAAAAATTGTATTACTGGAATATGCCAATTTGGTCTCAGGCCTTTGCAGCACTAGGAGCGATCGGCATCTTTCAAGAGACCCCCTGGCCAGGCATCCCTTGGCAAGCAGCAGAGGCGCTGGCCTTCCTACTCCCTGCTGGCTTGATAGCGTGGGATGTGCAGTCCGCACAGAAACAGGTGCGCAGCGTGTTACTAGCCCGATCTGTTTTCCATGTATATTCTGCATGAAGACAGGTGCCATGGTGTTAGGACCAAAAAATGTTAACTGCACTATCATGTAAAAGTAGTTTTGTTAAGTGCATTCTGCACAAGAACAGGTACCTGGTACCTGGTTTTATGACAAATACAATTACACTTTCATTTAAAAGCAATCAAATGTTGATATCAAGGCAGGAGAATAAGCAGTGGTCCCTATCAGTCCGTCAATGCCTGATACCACAGCAGATAAGGCATGCACGCACGCACGCACGCACGCATGCGCACACAGACATACACACATAAACGCACTGGAAAACTCCCCGACCAATGCTCATTCTTCATTCGTAACAGCAAATGCACATCTTTATGGAGTCATTAACGTGTCATCTTTATGGAGTCAATAACGTGTCATCTTTATGGAGTCATTAACGTGTACGACACAGGTTCGATACACAATAGCTCCTTTCTTGGATTTCATGAACCACAGCTCAAAGGTCACAGCAGAGGTAAGGCGTGGATCTGTCAATGTTGTTGGGGTATGAGCGCCAGCAAAGGGGGCTGTCTCAGGAGAGTATAAGCTTAAAAGACAGGGTAGGAGCTTTACAAAGGGGGCTGTCTCAGGAGAGTATAAGCTAAAAAGACAGGGTAGGAGCTTTACAAAGGGGGCTGTCTCAGGAGAGTATAAGCAAAAAAGACAGGGTAGGAGCTTCACAAAGGGGGCTGTCTCGGGAGAGTATGAGCAGAAACATAGGGCGAGAGTACCATAGAGGGGGCTGTCTCAGGAAAGTATAAGCTAAAAAGACAGGGTGCTTTACAAAAGGGGCTGTCTCAGGAGAGTATAAGTAAAATCATAGGGTGGGAGTGTTACAGAGGGGGCTGTCTGAAACAAAGATGAAATGGCCGACAGATGAGTGCATCAAACAGTGTTAAGAGTGTACCTACATGCGCAATGAAGCACGAAGTTTCTGTCAAACGAAAGAAATGGAGACTGTCTTAGAGAATATAATCCATCCCCGTTTAAAGATCTATGACTCTGTCCGTTCTTTTTGTGTTGCAGGTCGGGTATGATTTCTTAAAAGAGGCGTACAGCGTCTCCAGTTGTCAGCCTTACCAGCCAAGGGAGGAAGTCTAGTGAGTGCGTTGTTTCGCAAGGCTGTGCTGATTCATATTTCATATGTGCTGTGTGCATGTGAGACTGACAGCTGATTCATATTTTATATGTGCTGTGTGCATGTGAGACTGACAGCTGGCACACGCTGTGATGTTGTATGTTCTAGGCAGCAGGGCACCATGCAAGTGAGGAGGTGTGCTTGGTCAATTGTGTTGTGTGTAGGTGAAGCTGAGCTGAAGCACGCAGCAGAGTTGAATGTTCTAGGTAGCATGGCAACATGCGCTCTGGAAGAGGGGTATATGTATTTTGCAAAAGACTGATATCGAACACACACACACAAAATCTTGCGTTTTCTGATCCTTTACTTTCAATCATGTAATCTTCTGGAGCCTTTACACACACACACACACACACACACACACACACACACAAACACACACACACACACACACAGACACACACACACACACCACAAGCATGCAGTCACAAACAGTCGTCTATTTAATACAGTCAGGAGATGTATTTGCCCTTGCTGTTTTTTGCGTACCTTTTTCCTTGAACAAAGCACATGGCTGTCCCAGCCTACCTGCTCAGCTCAAACAGAGACACTTTTAGATTAGTGCATGACACCCTTGCTGCGTACGGAGAAACATGACATATTAAATTAGTGTTAGCCTACCTTAACCCCAACAGGTGCATCTGTTCGTTATGCTGCAGAAAGCATGCAGGAATTACAGGCTTGTAGTGTGAGCCTCAAAAACAAACCTCAGTGCTGTACCAGTTATGATCACATACCATGCCCTTTCGTTAACACCCCGCATAAATGTTTCTTTGGCCCTGCAAAATAACCTGCGGTATTTGGGGACATTTATTTTATTTTTACCTTGCAGGGTTTTGCAGGGTTGGTATAATTAACACTTTTTTGGGGGGTCGCTACCACTACCAGTCATGAGCATAATGCTGAACAGGGCTAAAATCCCTGCGGGGTAGATGCGGGGAGGGCAGAAAGATTCATTTTTGGGGGTGCGGGGAAGGTGGAGGAATAATAAAGTTTCCTGACAATTGGGTGCAGGATGAGTACGTTAGGGTTGTACGTTATAATACTAGTCATCGACATGTACAAAGAATTAGAGGGCAAGGGGATTCACGGTTGCAGCTTACCACAGACTGTTCATTTCGCTTTCACCTGTGTGTGCCCTAATTAGCGCTGTGAAGGTGTGTTCTCTTATTTCGGAGGGTGTCCTGTCACTTACTTGCGCCTGCCCTCCCTCTTTTTGAAATGCATCATGCAGCATTTCCTACGGAAAGCTGAGCAATGATTCCTGCTTGCAACTCTACGGTTTTGTAGAGCCTGACAACCCTTACGACAGGTATCCATGAGCCTTTCAATTCCTTTTCAAGCAGTAAGAAAGCAGTATAAAGCACTTCCATTGCAGTGAGCACACACTCACACGCACACTTGCAAGCACACACACACACACACACACACACGCACACGCACACACACACACACGCACACACACACACACACACACACACACACACATGTACTACACACACATGTGTACATGATGGCCGTGTTCCACTGCAGCGAGCACGTATTCAATTTACGAGTGGTTCACAATTTGATTTGATATCACAAATTATTCGAATGACTTACAAGTGAGCACATGTATTAGGTCCACGAGTGCAGATGAAAAGGAAGGGAAGGGAAAAGTTCTGCTCCTAGCAACGGCATAGCTGGTTTGATTTCGGATTGCTGAGAGAGAAAAACCCCGCTCCCAACAACTAATAGTCGTTCTGTTGGTGGTGATAGCATAGTGGGATTAATTGGGACTGACAATTGAGGAAGAAGGGACTCTGCTTGTATGGTGCTAGCGCAGTCGTCAGGGCTTCAAGCCATTGCCCTGGCAAGCCGGTAAACGCAAGCCGATAATTGCAACGGTATAAGCATGTGCATTGGGAGGGGGGGGAGAAGTCTGTTGCTTGTGCACTGATCACGACAAACATCAAAACTGAATGCAATGCTGCAGAATCTGTGGGTCGTGCTCAGTTGTGGTCGAATGCAAACACAAAAGTGTTCCTCATGCCTAGCTAATTTTGTGACATGCCAGACAGACACCTTTGCGCCTAATCCTCAGGCTTGACTTAAATTCGGGGGAAAAAAATGACACACGCAATCGGTAATGAACAGCCCAAGTGCTAAGTGAGGATACAGAAATTCGCCAAGCTGCAAACTGATCTCACTAATTCAAAATTAAAACTCGAGTCCCCAGGGCTCTGTCCTGGCCCCTGACTGCTAGCTTTTAGGTTTCAGGTTTTGTCAAAGCGCCAGACATTATTATGTTATCGCGTCCTCAGGTACGTCTTCCCGGACTTTGGCGCGCGCCTGCTCCAAGGCCCTCTCGGACAAAAACGCGGCACCGGGGAATTTCTTCAGCAGTCGATAGCTGATGCACGGGCCTCTGGTCTTTTGACGCAAGTGAGTGGTGCTGAGTAGACTGGGCTGACATGCAACACAGGTGTGATTGGCAACACAGGTATGATTGGCAACACAGGTGTGATTGGCAACGCAGGTGTGATTGGCAACACAGGTATGATTGGCAACACAGGTATGATTGGCAACCCAGGTGTGCTTGGCGACCCAGGTGTGATTGGCAACACAGGTGTGATTGGCAGCACAGGTGTGCTTGGCAACACAGGTGTGATTGGCAACACAGGTGTGATTGGCAACACTGTTGTGTTTGGAAACACAGGTGTGATCGGCAACGCAGGTGTGCTTGGAAACCCAGGTGTGATTAGCTTAGTCTACCCTTAGCAGAGGAGGAAAGAGTGGATATGCACCTCTAATTTGATGCTGCAAGTGGGTGCTAAGAGGGTTAGATGGTCACAAGGAAGCTTGGTCAAATAAGTGTGGTTGTCTGGCCCAATTATAGGAAGGGGACCATGTGTGGTTGTCTGGGCAATGGTTAAAGAAGTCTGGGCAATGGTCAAAGAAGTCTGGGAAAAAGTTGTCTGGGCCATGTGTGGCTGTCTGGGCAATGGTCAATGAAACGTGGTTGTCTGGGCCAATAATAAGAAGGGGACCTGGCACCTCTTGCCTTGGAAGTGCAAGTGGTCGCTGAATGAGTTTAGTTGGTATGCAATGCAGTTGCAACTGGCTGAGCGTACCCTCATCCCAGGAAGGAAGAAGAGAATATGCATCTCGGTTCCTTGGGGTCCCTGTGAGGGCTGCAAATACTGGTTCAACACACACAGCTTTTAGACTGCAATTGGAAAAGCACTGCTTTCCCTGTGCAATAAGCCCTTACAGATCCCTGTTCTTCAGAGTTGTCCCTGCGTGATGTCTCAGGGGAAACTTTGTGACTTTTGTTGCTTTGCAACAAATAGTGCTGTTGCGCTCCTCTTAAGGGAAGGTTAGGTTACATCGCTATATATGCCTCAAGAAGCATCTGAGCAGAAGCTTGGAATAAGCATGTAATCACCTGAAGCATGAAATCACCTGAAGCATGAAATCACCTGAAGCATGTAATCACCTGAAGCATGTAATCACCTGAAGCATGTGATCACCTAAAGCATGTAATCACCTGAAGCATGTAATCACCTGAAGCATGTAACCACCTGAAGCACGTAACCACACCACTCGTGCTCCTGTAATCACCTGAACGCTGCTCAGCCCTTCCATCCCATACAACTCCAGATCAGCGTTAGATTGTCTTCATGTTTCCGTTTGCCGTCATCGTACTCCTCATCAGGCCGTGAATGCAACCCTTCCACACCACACCACGCTATACCATGGCACCGTCACACCATGCTCACACCACACACACACACACACACACACACACACACACACGCACACACACACACACAGATGCCCGTCACACCACTCTACAACACACCATGCAAGGTGCCTATCACACCAAGCCCAGCACTCTACAACACACCATACACAGGTGCCCTTTTCACCACGCCCACCACACTACACCACTCTACAACACACCATACACAGGTGCCTATCACACCAAGCCCAGCACTCTACACCACTCTACAACACACCATACACAGGTGCCTATCACACCACGCCCGCGCCCAGCACACTCTGTTACACCATCACACTACATACATACACCACGTACACTACGCACATACATACACTTCGACCACGCCCGCGCCCATCACACTACGTTACACCATACACAGATACCTGTCTGTTTACCATGCCCGCACCATACCCCATTACCCCATTCCCCAATGCATCACCCCATGAGCTCCATAACACACCATACCCCACATTGTATCACCCCCACCCCACCCCATACCCCACACAGCTTCCTGTTGCTGTTGCTACCATGCCTGCACCAAGTTGCAAACCATACCACACACCATCTCACACCACACCACCCCACACCATACCCCACACAGCTTCCCATTGCTGTTGCTACCATGCCTGCATCAAGTTGCAAACCATACCACACACCATCTCACACCACACCACCCCACACCAGCTTCCCGTTGCTGTTGCTACCATGCCTGCACCATACCACATACCACACACCACCATTGCACGGCCCCACGCCACACCACCCCACCTCACCCACCCACACCATACCCCACCCAGGTGCCCGTAAATGCTGTCACCGGTTTCCCAGCTGAGGTCGTGCAGTTTGTGCAGCGCGTTGCTGCTGAGCTAACAGACATCGCTCCTCAAGGTACCTCTGCAGACCTGGCTCAACGCGCTCTGAGGGACACCTGTCGAAAGGAGCTGCAGATGGGCTTTGCAACCACTCTGGATGCAGATTTGAAGGAGTTGGAGGAGCTGGATTTGCAGGTCAGGCAGAGAGTATGTGTGGCATATGGGTGTGGGGTTATATGTGTGTTTGCGTGTGTGTGCGTGTGTGTGTTTTTACAGCACACAGACGGTTATATGTGTGTGTGCGTGTGTGTGTGTTTTCACAGCACACTCAGCTTGTGACAACCCTGGGCTCGTTTGGAGGTGCTGGAATTGCAGGTAGGGCATGGGGTGTGTTTGACTTGAATACATGAAGCTGACTTGCTGCTGTGAAGTCAGCTTTGGCACTTTATGAGTTATAAGGTCTGCAATCAGCTTTGGCACTTTGTGAGTTATAAGGTCTGCAATCAGCTTTGGCACTTTGTGAGTTATAAGGTCTGCAATCAGCTTTGAGACTTTGTGAGTTATAAGGTCTGCAATCAGCTTGTGGGCAAACCTGAATCTTGCATAGCTAGCCAGTATTGGACCCGCACCACATGTTGCATATAACCGTCTGTGTGCAGCTTTCGCTGCCAAAGATACAGCTTATATACATGGCTGTTGCCACTCCTACGTATGAGGAATAGCAAACGCACGAGAGAAATGGGACACGTGGCGTTGTTTGCGAACAATTGCCTACTTAGCTTCACCGTGCAGCTGTCCAATTTCGGTAGACACAAAGAAAAAGGACAGGGGGGGGGGGGGAAGGAGCAGGACAGCTCTTGGCTGTGTGTGTGCGTGTGTGCGTGTGCGTGTGTGTGTGTGTGTGTGCAACGGATGCGGCAAAGCTTGTGTGGGTGCAGGATGCTATAAAGTGACAGCTTGCAAAACAAAGGATGTACCTGTCAAACCCGACCGACCAGCCTTTTTCCTCCTCTTCTCATTGACTAATTTCACGCGTTGAGTTTGAGCCTCAAATACATCGGTGCGTTGGTGTCTTTTCATTGACTCATTTCACACGTTGAGCCTCAAATACATCGGTGTGTTGGTGCGCATGCACTGGCTCTGCATAACCACGAGCATAAACTGCCTGCACCTCACACGCTCATTTCACCACTGGTAATGAAGCATGGTATTTATGATGAAGAATGGTATTGAAGCATAGTACTTGTATTGAAGCATGGTATATAGGTGCCGGCCTCTGAGTGCTCCTTCACTTCACCATGCTGGATGTGCAAACACTACCAGCGTAGCATTTTCATTCATTAATGCACAAAACCCACCCTCAAAGTTTGCTTGTCCACAGGTATCCAAATTCAAGCTGGGACTTATGTTTCAGCAATCGCCTCCAGCCTCGCGGAGCCTTGATGAGCCACCAGCATCAGACCTTGGTAAGGACCTGCCTGACAAGGATGAGGACGTAATAGTGTGACCGACCCCTGGATTTAGGATGAGGACGTAATAGTGTGACCGACCCCTGGATTAAGGATGAGGACGTAATAGTGTGACCGACCCCTGGATTTAGGATGAGGACGTAATAGTGTGACCGACCCCTGGATTAAGGATGAGGACGTATTAGTATGACCGACCCCTGGATTAAGGATGAGGACGTAATAGTGTGACCGACCCCTGGATTAAGGATGAGGACGTAATAGTGTGACCGACCCCTGGATTTAGGATGAGGACGTAATAGTGTGACCGACCCCTGAACAGGAGCAATTAAACTGTAGTGTGTATGATTCTGTGTCTGTACCAATGTCTAGCCACCTCTGGACTCCTGCACCAACTTTCGTGCTATATGCACATACACATCAATGCACACACACATCAATGCACACACATCAAGTATATTTGAGGATCATGCTGCCCGTTGCGATTGGTTGATACCACCCCTTCATATCTTGCTCAGCACACCTCAGACCCTCTGCTCTGTAGATTCTAGCCCTAGCCGTTCAAGCCTGGAGGGCTTGGAAAGTCCTCCCGTGGAAGGAAGCGCGTCGACGGCAGCTGCATCAGAGAGCGATGTGCAGGGAGCCAATGACGACGTTCCAGAGCAGATAGGTAAGTGTTTGCTGTGTGGGTGTGGGTATGGGTATGGGTATGGGTGTGGTGTGTGGTGTGCGGTGTGTGTTGTATGTCAGGGTGTCAAAGTAATTTAAAAAATTGCCCAATTACCCAGGTGGGTGGACGGTGGGTGTGTGGGTGTCTGCATTTGTACGCGTGTTTGTGCACACATGTGCACATGTGTGTGTGTGTGTGTGTGTGTGTGTGTGTGTGTGTGCATGCGTGCGCACATAGGCATGTTGTTATGTTTTTAAATGGGAGTCAGGGTGTGAGGTGTAAGGAGTTAGCAATCACTGCAAGAGAAATGATGGTTTCGTTCTCATTCAAATCAGTATCACCAGCATGCCTACTGCCTCAACATGTGTTCCCTCTTTGATTTGCACACGATAGGTTGACAACCATTAGGCTTTAGTTTAGTTATAAGCCATTGCGCTCTTCCACTGTTCGGTTTGCCTTCACTTATCAAAAATAAATCAGAGGCTTCAGATGGTGCCCTCCTTCTCTCTCATATGTATGTTGACTAACAGAACGTTGTGGACTCCGAGCTCTTCTGCACCCACAATGCAAAGTGCACCCACAATCTACTTATTCAAATGCTGCCTCCCTTCTATAGGTGAAGACACATCGGAGGTTTCAGCCACAGCTGATGACAGTGAGGCGAATGCGCCTCTTGAAGAGGATCAGTCTATTGACTTAGACCACGCTTCTCGACGCAGGTAGCCACCGCCGCATCTGTTCTTCTCGGCCATAGGAAAAATCACGCAGGCAGAGGAAACCACTCCCTGCATTGATCAAGCAAAAGTCCACGGTGACCTACCTAGGTACCAAGTACCGTCTAGCTTATTATTTAGGTTGCTTGAACGGTGTTCCTGCCAGGAACCACAGGGCACTTTGCACCATGCAAGTCAATGTCAAGATAAATGAATGTAACCTATAAGAGGTTTTGTGAGCTATATTTCTGTCTGCCTCAAAATACTTAAAGAACAAATACCCATGCCTCTCCGCAGGACATGGTTGCTGTACAGGATCCAAAAGAAGAAGCTGCTCGCAGGAATTGTCATGCCCATCACAGAAGTACGATATGACAGCAGATGAGGCTATAGCAGAATGCAGTTCAATGAATAGTGATTAAAGGTACTTAAGGTGTTTTGTTGTGTTTTACCTCCCTGAATTCTTGTTGCAAGTGGTTGTGTTGACCCAGGACACCTCACACTTGTTTAGCCCTTCTTAGCTTCGCTTGAAGTTCCTAGGTTCATCAAATTACTGCCATGATACAGCGGCAGGATAGGAATCATGCCTATTATGCGGGTCAGGAATGTGCTGCCGTCTGAGCCTTGTAGGCCCAAAGCTATTGTACCCCTATCAGAGAATGCGTTATTACAGTTGTAGTTGTATATAGAGAAAAGAAAATTGCAGGTGGTGTCAACACCGACAGGGATATACCCCTTCTGGTGAGACAGGTGGGAATGAGGAGCTCCTGTTATTTTGCACCTCAACTTTCAACAACGGCAAATGGTGAAGAAGAGGAACGCTACGCGGGCGGTATAAGACATTCTTTACACATTGTATAAGGAAAAGGAGCCAGTTTGGTACCGTAAAACTCCACCACAAACCCATGGTTACAATAGAAGAGGTTGACGTCCAGCCAGGTAGGCATGTTGGCTGCTGACTGCTAGCCTTGGCCAGTTACTGTTAAATGCATAAGATCAGAAATAAATAGAATAGGTTTAGAGACAGGAACTTAAAAATGGGCTTGCTACTGAACTTCCATATAGCAAAAAAGGGGCGTTGGGTTGCGGACAAGTCCTCAGCAGAAGGTTTAAATGTAAGGAGCAATTTTTTTCTCATCCCGTTCTGGACACGTTCATCTTCATCAGGTCTTCATCAGGACACTGGTCTCATAAGGGAGAGCTGCCTTCAGAGTATACAGAGTAAGACATCAGACAAAATGTGCGACCGCTAGGCTGCGTATGTAAGCATGTAAAATTTGTGTTGTTTTTGTAGCACCAGACTCTTAGCACCTGCAAAAAACCCATGGAAAGGGAAAAAAGGCACAACGCTGTTTGTGACATTGCAGCTCTGAATCAAATCGGTAAGTAAACGATCAAACATCTGCCAGGACCAGCCGACCGCAATAAATTAAAGAGAGCTGCCTTCAAGCCAGGATGCTGCTTCCACTCAAAGCATGCGCACGTAAGCGGAACCTACTGACATAACGCACAACGTGCTTTGACAGATCAAGATGAAAATACTATGGCACAGTATACGTCCATACTTTAAAAAGGGGTGGCAAACCAAGAATAGGAAGTGGCAACAGTGGTCTTGATGTTTGTTTTTGCGCGTTTTGGGGTCCACCAACTCAGCGTCTCTCTAAACTGTTAGATCAAATAACCGCCACTGTAAAGTGTAAGACTCAGCACAACAACTAATAATTGATACGCCTTTGGACCAAAAAGGCCTACAAGGTGGAAAAGTTATCCAGCAGCAGTGGCCGGTAGTGTTATGCTATCTTTTTCTTTCCATGCCCATGCGCTGTCTGCTCATACTCGTGTGCGTGTCTCATCTAGTTCCACTCATCTTTGATTGGCCCCTACACTGCTGCTCCTTCACGGAGCTGGGACCATTGACTCAGACAGACCTCTGGCCTCATCATGGTTACACATTAATATGACTAAGCAAATAAATAGAATCAGAGACCTTACACGGTACAGGGTCTCTTGAGGATCCCCTCTAAGGGTACCTTTTGAGAATGCTCACATGCTGTCAATTGATTACCAAAAGTATCAAATCCAGATGATAAAGGTCATCAATAAGACTGGTCATCCAGCTTATTGAACAAGACATATAGAACTCTCAACTGTCACATGATTCGTCGCTGCCAATGATTGGGCGCGACAAAATACTTCTCATCCTATGCTTTAAATCCGCAGTACTAAATTATTGCATGAAAGTAGCACGCCCATTTTGAACAGCTCGTACGTACATATGACTCACACCCACGCAGTCCTTCAAAAGCGCTCAGCAGTTGAGCAGTCCAGCAGGCACTTGAATGTAAATTGAGTCAGCCTATACTTTCCACAAAGTGGCACTATTGCTATTAGTATCAAGCATAGCTACCGTGAACAGCTTGAGAGCGGACCAAAAACATCAAAACTGGTTGGTTCATGTGCCCACTTTCGAAGTACAGCCCAGTATTCCGCTTTACACCTAATGTGCCCTTCAAAAAGTGCAAATGAAGTGTAGACAGTGAGCTAGAGAACTCGTTGCCTGCCTGCAAACATTCTGTACCCCACATTTGGCTACCATACATGTCAGCAGATGTAACAAATAAACGTCTTGCTTAGCGAGCCACAAAGAAGTATGCGGTCTGACTGCCAAAGGATGTTCACGCACAAATCTACGCATCTTATAGGCTGAGGCAAAATAATCTTTGTGATAAGGGCGGCACCGTTAACATTTGAAAAGGAACATTTGCACCCGCAGAGTTAGAAGTGCATTACCTCGGACTTTTCTAAATCAATCACAGCAGCGTGCATCCTAGGTTAGGTGTAATCTTTAATTGTGCGTGCAGCATGTACTACTAGTAGTAGGTGCCGAAGAATGAACACGGGCTGCAGGGTGTTCAAGTTAATAATAAGTTACAGCCTGGGTAGAAACCATATTGCGACAAGTGGCCAGAATTCGATAAGTTGCCACACACCAATCAGTAAGCAAAGAACGAACAACATTGCATACATACGTACATTTTGTCACTGACAGCCAACACGCGGTAATTGCTGGGATCAAAAGCGACCCTATGTTTTACAGAAAGCTCACCGTAGTAGCTTGCTTCCAGCACGCAGGGATGCAGGCCTTCTCAAACAACGATTTGAACAGCCGAGCAATGTGAGGCCCTAGAACATTATAAGTACGCTCACTACCACTTCCATCATCAGGCTTTAGATGAATTACAGCTTGTAAGAGATTGAGTAGCAATAGTTGTTTCAGGAGCAGACACCCAATCAATCTTATAATATGTAATAAGGAGAGCTACCTTCTTCCCATTGCTGATGGTCCCGCCAACCCATACTCCTCAACTATGAAACCAAGAGGTGTCCGGCCAAACAACGCTCTCCTCTACCCAGCAAGCAGAAAAGGCCATACAACAAATTCACAGCCTCGGAGTAAAAGGTCTGCAAATCCACAGAACTCACGAGATAATATGCTTACATGCCATCAGCAACAAAACCTGTTCAAACCGCCAGACGTGACATTGCAAGCAAAATACCCTCAAATTTATTTGAGCATCACTTCTGGTGGTGTGCAGGCCTTAACATCCCAACCACCTGATCTTCATAGATAAGAAGCCATTCCCCTTTTCATTCTCCACTGGCGATCAGGCCACACTTGGTGAGATGCCCTGTGTTTCTGGCTTTGCATCCATCGGATGATGTAGGACACAAAACAGCGTCCTATGTAGTTTCATGCCACTAGACCTCAGAACCAGCTAAGCGCCGCCGTGCAGGAACAGCAGGAGGATTTATGCAACAATCCTCACAGAGCCTCTACTTCTCGTCACACCATCTTTTGGGTGTAGGTGGCACTTGGCACCAACTACAACACTCACCCATTGATGCCTTAAAATGACTTAAGTTCTGATCCTCAGAGAGCTTAAAAACTTGCTTCATGTGCATTTTATCAACTATGCTGCTAACTTGTCCATACTAGACGTGCCCTTTCTAATACCATTGCCAACTCTCATCATGATCAGGAGCCACCAGTTTTAGGCCAAGCCTGCAACGCACCCCCCTGAGCTTCATTGGTAGTTTTTTATTTGTGGTGGAGTTTTACGGTACCCATTACTAGGGGCCCCTTTCCTTACATTATGTGGGGAGCATATGCCTGCAAAGTATTTCCTGCCTGCATAGTATTTTCCGTGGATATTTTCCGTGGAAAAACACTCCCAGAGAGCCGGACTCCAAGTCTAGCTACTACTTATGACCTACAGGTTTTAGACGGAGCCAAAGCATTGCATATGAAAGAATGCAGCTTTGTTTATGTAACCTTACCAACTTGGCTCAGACGCCCCCTAAGTCACATATAGCGATTCAACCTTACCTTACCAACTCGGCTTGTCTTTTAAAAATACAAATCGGCCGAATTTTACAAAGCAGTTTTGCAGATACTGGATACACCGGAGTTCTTGTGCACGGGGGTGCTCTATTTGATATTTAAGCAAGTTCAGATATTTGCTTCAAAAAGCGCTGTGTTACATAAGTTCAGCCCTAGGAAGGGAAATCGATTCATATCTAAGAAAATGTCGTAGGCAGGATGCTCTCGCCAAGCTTGTAAGGGAAGCCTGCCGCCAGTTGGTTTTCTTTGCTCAACCTCAGCGCAGATGGTTATTAATCGTAGGATTCGGTATATTTAGGAGGATCTTTCTCATTTTTTACGGTAAAAGGACTTCAAATTACCTCAAATTAGAAGCATATAGTAGCAAATAACTTCACCAAACAAGAACATATCATCACGTCCATTACACTGTACAAGCGCACTGCAAACAAGCAAACATCGCAGCAATCCTTTCCTTCGTGTGAAATGGAAATAGGAAGTCTAGAAGTAGAAGGCAAGGTCTGAGCTTTCCTGCCTTCAAACTGACAGGTATACGCGTTATGCGCAAAGGAATGCTGGGCCTCATCGTCCAAATAACTGGCTCAAACCCCTTATAATGAAGCTAAGAACTGGCTCAAACCCCTCTTAATGAGCCTCCAAAGTGACTGGTGGGTGGGGGGTGAGGGGAGTGAGGGGGTGGATGGGTATCCTGTATTTAAGCGCTCATCACGGCAGTTGTAGCCAAGGGCTCTGCACTTTTCACACAGCTCCTCCTGGTGAGGCTTTGACGTAATAAATCCCTGCATTGACTTCTGCAAAGGTCGCTGAATGTAGGGGTACCTGAGGGGCAACGTGATGTCATTCATCCCATTCCATTATACTGCGATGTTTCTAGTAATTATCAAAAAGGAACATGCAAACAATAACAACTCCATCGTGACTAACACTAGAGCCCCGCACTCGTTGCAGTCCTGTGCGTGTACACACAGAATGGATTGTTGGAACGAGGCAAACTACTCTGATTGAACGCCGCTATCCGAAGACTTGGTCAGCCCATCCAAACAAAATCATCACCCATGCAATTGCCACACTGCTACCTGTCCATAGTTGGCCCACGAGTTACCAGACGACCAGCGTTTCCCGCACCGGCACTCGAAAACGCCAAACACACGCTCGTTGCCTGAGACAACAGTTTGGAACTGAGGATGAGGAGGAATCAACTTGTGCAAACTGGGCGATTGAAGCAAATCAGTTCCACCTTGGTAGGGTGTTTTTCCCCTCTTGCCTGCTTGCACAACAAGCAAGGAAGGTCGTCTAGGAAGTCCTATGGGCGGCAGGGGCGCTGGGCGAGCCCAGCTTGAGGGCCCAAGCATATTGTAATATAATTAAATAAAATGTTTGGTGGTATGGAACTCTAATGTCACTCGGGCACTTCAATGACTTTTATAGACCCCAACAAACATTTCGATCATTTCCGATCATTTGGTTTCATTTGGGGTCATTCGGCCCGACAAAAAAATTGCCCGAATGAAAGCAGGCAGCCACAGGTGCAAATATTTTCAGCTCAAATGAAAAATTTCACGGGTTATTTCGGGAAGTCAAATTCGACTCCCGAAACCAATTTAACTTATGTATTAGATTACAAGTTAGTTTACAAGTTATTTCTGCTTTGTGTTTCATTGTTAGTTACAAGTTATTTGTTAGTTTACAAGTTATTTCTGCTTTGTGTTTCATTTCCTAAGCTATGGACGTGAGCAGTAGCTTGAGAGATGCAGTAAAGGCCCTCGTGAGTGCATTGCCACCCGAGTAGTTGCATGTATTTATATAAAGTGTCATGTGTTTCTGAGCTAGAGGTCTGGACTATCGCACTCTTCCCGACGGAATACCTATTTCGCCGAAAGTGCAATGCGGGCCTGCTCTGTAATAAAGACAAGAAATCAGCATTCATCATTTGCTAATCAACATGCGTCAACGTCGATGTTGCTTGCAGGCTGTTTTAACAACCACAAACACTGTGACAGACAAGCTTGAGCACCTGCAGCAAACAACAGAGTTGGGTTAAACCCTAAAGTTGATATCTCTGCAGTCAAAGAGGTGTGGTGCATGAAGGGGTTATGGGTTACCTATAATTGTGGATGGGAACTTGATGGGGTTTGAGGGTTATCTCTTGGTTCCATTATGTTTGCATCGTGAGATGGAAGTGGAATATTTTCACTTTTTTTCATAAAGACCCTCACAACTGCCACTATTCTGAAAAGGAAGAGCATTTGTGAGGACCAAGAAGTTAAAAATGGGAAAACTTAAAGAGGATCACAGAGGGAAAAACAAGAGACACGAGTGGTATCACCTTGCTTCACTCCAATAACTGGAGTTCAAGTGTTACACACTAAGCTCAGCAAGTTCTCTCAGGCGCAGTAGTTGCTAAATTGGAGTAGCTGCATCTGGCTTGCTAATTTTATGTAATCGTTGCTGGCAGAAAAAAGAGCCGTCTCATAAAAAAGGACAGCCTCGGCTTCGGATCTCATTCTTGTGCAAAGATCAGCTGTATTTATATGCTTGCACTGATCATTTTCATCAACGTTTCAATTTGCCTGCAATCAAAATTGTGTAATCCAGACACGGTGTTGCGTGATTCTTTTATCCAGCGTACACCCGAACGACATTCTTGTCATGAAATGAATAACTCTGCAGGTATGGATAACACAGCCCTTATGATTAAGGGATGGGGCTAGGTGCCCGCACCAGGCACCTGATTCTAACTAGTGCTGTTTGTGCAACACATATTGCAGTACACACTATATATTATGTGGGCAGATGCTTTAGGCTCTATTGGTATATCTTTTGTAGATAGTTCCCATTTCTTTAACGAGGATCACATGGTTTCTTGTGATTCTCATTGGAGAATTACAACTTCCGTACCTTTGTCCGTTCAAGTCAACGATATCCTTTACACAGTTTTTCCTTGGCCAAGTCCTTTTTCCTTTTTTTAAACACTACTATGCTAGATGATTAAACACATTATGTCTTTTGCAAGAGGCTGCAACATATTTGCTTACGTGCCTTCTGTTCATTTCTGCTTCTTGCCTGTTCACAGGATGGAGGCAGAAATCCAGTTCAAATTTTGGCACTGAATTTTACGTATTGAGCCACCACACTCTACCCAGGGCCTCTTTTCACCTCAAAACAAAACAGGAGTACTTCTTGTATGATCAGGAATCGTTTAAAATGCTGGAAACCGGATTTGGTGGAACTTGGTTTTCCACCCTTTTTGGCACCCTTTTGCTGATTTTTTAAAGGGAAATGGGCCAAAATGGGGTACCTGGCCAACTACTGCTCCGTTTTGCCCCATTTTTGTTGCAATGTTTTTCTTCATTGAAATGTAGACTATTCATCTAAAAATGACACAAATTGGGTCAGTTGGTGGTGAGATATGACAGATTGGTGGTGAAAAGTGGGGTTCACGTCGCGGGCAACTTTCAAGCTCAGGTGTTGTCAGCAGCTATTTCTAGGTGCCATGCTTAGAAGATGTCCGGTCCGGCGCACATACTGTGAGAACATTCCAAAAGTACCCCTTTCTCAGGCCTCCGTCGACCACCTCTGGTATAATCCTAGTTTCAGCTGCATTGGAATTCTGAAGATTTTGCATAGCCAGCCGTTCACTGCTACTTAAATCCATGCAGACAAAGCAAGATCCTAGGGAGCCTGTCTTGCTGATGGCTTTGAAGATCATGCTGCATGCTAAGTCGTGTCTCTCAGTGATCATATCTTTTATTCGCGTGTGTTGGTATCCAGAAAAATTTTGCAGGGCACTGTCTAGTTGAGGGCAGAGGGGGCAGATTAGGCTTATTGAGTACTTAAACCATACCGCATGCTTTTGGTTGTACAGGGTTCTGTTCTGTACTTTATAATGAGTCAATATCATGAATCATTATTATCAATGATGCTTGACAGGGACATAGGATGCTGTTAAGCAAGCATTGCTAGCAGCTCCATTGGCAGTGCCAATTTTGATAAGGGTCTGTTTTTTTTTAATGGTAGTTTGCTATAGTATTGGCATTTTCTAGTTTGTGGAGGGGGTTTATGTGTGCTTGTAAGGCGTCATAATAATTGGATAGGTACCAGAGCCTTGAGGTAGGGGACTGGGCTGTGTTTGGCGGATGAAAATTTAGATGTTCTTCGTATTCTTTTGCAAGCCAGTAAATGCTGTAGAAGGGATTTTTCTCAGGGCCAGCTGGTTTGATGGAGGTATCCGCAATGTCAGAGTTGGTCGGGATTGATTTTTAAGCAGTAGCGCCAGCATATTCATTGCCTGCAATGCCTGCGTGGGACATGACTCTGCAGAAATGAATGGGCGATGGTGTCTGGTGGATTGCTTTGGCAGTGGATTGGAAGACATCTCCATGGATGTGGTGGCGGTGGAGGTTTGAGTGTGAGAGCTAATTTTTGATTTGGTGCATTGAGGTTAGACGATCGGTGGCTAATTAGGAGTAACCGTGAATTACTGTGGCTGCTGTAGCTGCTAGCTCTGCACGTTTTCACGTATACAAGGTTTACCTACGCCTCTTGGGTTCACATGATGGGACACGTTTAAGCAGGGATGGGATACACCTGACCCTGTGTCTTGCCCTTCTTCGTGATTTTTAAGACCTCCATCAGGCAATGTAGGTCCAGTCCTGCCAGTCTTGTAATTTGCGGATCAGGTTTGGGTCGGAGCTGTGTTGGGTCGCCTTGTCAGATTTGTGAGGTCGGTCTAGGGTAGCACTTCTGTTTAGGGTTTGATGAAGTTCTTTATTCATGCTGGTTGTGTTATCATTCCCAGCGAGTTTTTTTTTCTTTTCTTTTTGAAGTCGGTTGCTAAGTAGCTTCCTTATATTAATAAGGCCTGGAGTCTTTTCAGTGCTAAGAACAGAGGGGTAGGATCGTTAGGTGTCACTGTCAAAAAGGCTCGCGTTATCAACGCGCTTCTGAACTTCAGTAACGCGTTTCTGAACTCTCGCGCTCTGCACGCTAACAGCGGCTGATAAACGCGCGTTTTGGAGTCATAAACTCGCGTTTTTGAGTCATAAACGCGCGTTTTTGAGTCATAAACGCGCGCTTTCGGGCACTTCAACCGCGTTTATGAGTGTGATGAGCGCGTTTCTATGAATATAATCGGCATTTTAATGGGTTAAGAAGCGTGTTTGTGGCGCGGGAAAAGCCAGCTGCTTTGATGGCTCTCTCTCCGGCCCCACGCCAGCCCCCTGCACGCACACCTGCAGCAATTGATACGGCATGCTCATAGCGTCCATGCTGTGGGAGATAGCGCAGATCAGGAGGGAGCATAGGATCAGAAGAGGTGAAAGCTGAAGATTTGCTCTCAAGAGAGCAATTGGAAGAGGCCCGCACGTCCTGCTGCCAGGGCTCTGCTCCTCTCTGTGTGCAAAGCAAGCAGTCAGTGCGCAACATGGCAGGAGGGGCAAGGAAGGAGAACAGGAGGGAGAGGGGGACTGCGCATTGCATGTTTAAAGTTACACAAACCACGCGCCAGGGCCTCACAGCAATGCCCATAGGAGCGGCCTGGTGGTGGTGTTCGCACATCCAGGAAGGAGGGAGTGGAGAGGGAGTGGAGAGGGAGTGAAAAGGGAGCGGTGGC
>Ga0307947_1000353_pt1 | contig 31392 bp, 39 predicted proteins | sample OrgLakmetagen232_FD_201840 | JGI IMG/M metagenome (GOLD analysis project Ga0307947, IMG submission 201840) | Saline water microbial communities from Organic Lake, Antarctica - #232 | ecosystem: Environmental > Aquatic > Non-marine Saline and Alkaline > Saline | place: Antarctica: Organic Lake...
GGTGTTGTTGTGGGGGGGGTTGGAAATAGTGGTGGGGGGGGTGGGGATAGTGGGGATGGGGATGAGGGTGGGGGTTGGGGCGGCAGCTTAAGCAGCAGTCCTGTGGATGGCATTGCTGGTGTTGGAAGTAGGGGGAACCTCTTAGCTAGCCAGGACCAGGGTACGGCATCAGGCTCATCACCAGATGCAGCCTCGGGAGGGTACGGCATGCAGCCTTGGGAGGGTACGGCATGCGGCTCATCGCCAGATGCAGCCTCGGGAGGTTACAGCATGCAGCCTCGGGAGGGTACAGCATGCGAGGGTACGGCATCACGGGAGGGTACGGCATCAGGCTCATCGCCAGATGCAGCCTTTCAGCACTCTAGAACCGACAGGACGGAGAATGCCCGTCTTTGGCCAGCAGATAGGGCGAGAGGACAAAGCAGTGATGGGCGTGTGTACCTCACACACCCAGGCCACCACACTCTGCGCACTTCGTCTCTTAACCCCGCATTCGACCCCACTCCTTCAGCACCTCCCCTCCCACCCACCCTCACCGCACGCTCGACCCTCTCTCATGCAACCCCATTCTCCAGGAGCTCCGCACCCCACAACCCACGCCTGGCCACCACACACTCACAGCCGCACACACACAGCTCAACACACCTCCAGGGTACTGCAGACCCAGTGGGTGCATACCTGCAGCGAGGCAGACTGGTACGGCAAGGCAGCTTGAACGTGAGGCAGCCATGCCTCAGGAGCAGCCTCACTAGACAGATCTCACTAGATCAAGCCAACCGGTACATTTCAGGCCTGCAGCCTATAGGGGCTGAATTACACACGCCCAACAACAACAACAACAACAACAACAACAACAACAACAACACGCCTCCCTTGCACCCTCACCCCCGTCTTCAAGCCCTTGACACAAGCAGCAATAGCAGCAGCAGCCACACCCAACACAGACCGCACCAGCACCAACACACATGCTCTGCGCCCCCCTCCCACGCTTTGTCCTCCAGCCTCATGCAAGCAAGCATCAGCAGTGCTCCTCATCCTGGGCACCCGCAAATGCTGCAGCGCACAAGCCCGACACAACGTGGCAGCATCAGCAGCGGGGAACGGAGCTGGGGGGGGAATGCTGGTGGAAGCTACGTGCGCCAAAGTTTAGGGAGCATACGATCCCGGTGCACTACTGATGCCCCTTCCTCACATTCTTCCCTTACCCACACACCCTCCTCCCAGCCCAGCTTGCTGCTGAGCACGCTGTCTCGGCAGCTGCAGCACCAGCAGCAGCGCAGGTGAGGCAAGGCGCACACACACACACACACACATACACACACACATGCGCGCGCACGTACACACACGTATGTGCATATACACACAGACATGCGCGCGCACATACACACACGTATTCACATATACACACACATGCGTGCGCACAAACACATACGTATGCACATATACACAAACATGTGCACATACTCGCCTACTTGCACGTGCTCACTCACGCGAAAGGCTGGAACATGCAAACACACACCCACACTCACAAATACACACACCCACAAATACACACACTCACAAATACACGCACATGCACACACATGCACACACACAAATACACATACTCACATACACGTACACGCACACAGCGGCAGCGGCAGATCGAGCTTGGATATCTCTTCTTCATCTGCTCTGCACCCTGCTTTCTCCTCTCCCCACCACGGCCCAGATGCGGCACTCAGGTAATAGAAAAGGATAAGAATACAGAAAATATGCAGGCATCGAAACCCACTTTTCACTTGTGTTAAGGCAAAGGAAGCCACCCTGCTGCCTCATCTCCCACCATTGCTCAGGCTCAGCTCTCAAATGCATAGTCCTCGGCAGTCATAGTCATAGTCAGCCAACCGCACGCACGCGCCAACCGCAAGCGCTACACAGCCAACCGCACGCGTGTACCATTTGCAAGCACAACACATGGGCAAACACAAAGCAGTAATCTGTCAATAGTGTAGGCATCAGCTTGTCAAGACAGAAATTACGATTGGTTTCGCGGACGTGATAAATGATCTGAAGCAGTCGTCAAAGCCAGAAATGTTTCCTGTTCAACTTGCTTGTTGCAAACGCATGCATCTGCTTGTTTCGGCCTAAAAATATATAAATTGTCACAGGTGCATCTGCTCATTTAGGCAATTTGTTCTACACAACAAAATATACGAGTGGTGTGTACTGCCGTGCACGAGTGCAACAGCGCGCTGCAATGTGTGTTTATGGGCGTGGTGTATTGTGTCTTTTTTACACAGGGCGTGTTGCACCATAAACAGCACTCTGTATTGTGTCTTTATTACACTGGGCGTGGTGTATTGTGTCTTTTGTACAAAGGGCGTGTTGCACTGTTCAACAGTACCCTGTATTGCTGTATTGTGTCTTTATTTCACTGGGCGTGGTGTATCGTGTCTTTTTTACAAAGGGCGTGTTGCACTGTTCAACAGTACCCTGTATCGTGTCTTTTATACACAGGGCTGTTCAACAGCACTCTGTATTGTGTGTCCATTATGCAGGGTGTGGTGTATTGTGTCTTTTATACACAGGGCTGTTCAACAGCACCCTGTCTTGCGTCTTTCCTACACAGGATATGTCTTACTGGTACTGGTACAATCTGTTATTGCTTCAAAGCACGCATCAAAAGTGTCTCACGTTGTCATCATGGCTCTGGACGTGGGTCATGCTTTAAAAAGTGCGTTGTGAATTATTAAGTGCGTGAGTCACTGCTGCACACATCATTATCATACATAATACATTATTTATCATTTTGAATCTTCCACCAGGTTTTCTCCTGGAGGGTATACCTGTCCTGCGGACCCCCCCATGGCCAACATGGCACTCAGCCCCAGCCCACCCTTCGGCAGTACAGACAGGATGTCCCTCACGGCCTCATTCGACCTAGAGGCTCTGCTGCCAGCCATCAACGAGCACCAGGTGCTGCTGAGTGACGGCCAGCTGTTGGGCAACGACCAGCTGTTGAGTAACAGCCAGGCGCAGCACCAAATGCTGCCGAGCCATGAGCAAATCCAAACGCAGCTGCCGGCTGTGGACGAGCACCGAGTGCTGTTGGGTGATAGCCAGTCGCAGAACCTGCAGCAGGAGTCGCTGCAAAATCAGCAGCAGCAGCAGCAGCAGCAGCAGCAACAGCAAGGGTCGCAGCGAGATGAGCAGCAGCAGCAGCAGCAGCAGCAAGGGCAACAGCAGCAGCAGCAGCAGCAACGACACCACGGGTTGCAGCAAGCCCAGCAGCAGCAACAAGATGAGCCTGGGTAGTGCCAAGCATCCTTCTGTACCAGGTGAGGATCTGAGTGCATTTTTAGTGAGGATCTGAGTGTATTCTTAGTGAAGATCTGAGTGCATTCTTAGTAAAAATCTGAGTGCATTCTTAGTGAGGATCTGAGAGCAAACTTAGTCCGGCTCAAAAACCCCGGTGGACCTTAACCCAAAGGCGCTCCTCACCACTGTCTCCCGTTGAAAGGGTTCTGGGCAGGAAGAAAAAGCACAGCAAGTCGTGAAGGCTAGTCTTCAGAGTCCAGGGTGTGAGTCGTGGGCTGGGTTTATGTAGATTTGCCTGGATTCACGTACAATTCCTGAGTTGTGCCAGAAAAACGGCAAGGGTACTGAAGCGCAACCTTTTGTTCATGTTTCACATTTACCCTGTTCCCTGTTAAGTTTAGGGTCAAACCCAACCCATTAATGTAAAAGAAAGGGGAAATGATAATTGCTGTGATCAATCGGACTTGGTTCGGAGACATGTTTGTTTGGCAGAATCGTGCGGCTCTTAAATTCCTGGAATTACGCTCTTTTGGCCTCTGTCTGAGCATCAGGAGCTCTTCAGATTGCTCCCCAGGGATGCACTGCCAAGTGTTATGGTTTGGGGTGCTGAGGGTAGTGGTGGGCTGTGACAGCTGAGGTTTAAAAGTAGAATGCTGGGGGTGGGGTTGTGGGGAAGGCTGGGGGTGGGGGTGATGTGCTTAGGGTGAGGTAGGTTGAAAGTCCTGTTTATTACAGAGTCATTGTACGAATTCAGAGAGGGTCCAAAAGTCGGCCCCCCACCCTAGAAAAATATCATCTGCCTGTCCGTACAAACTGATAATGTAGGGGTGCTTAAGCATATGAAGGGCTACCGATTTGCTGCTAAACCTGCTGCGTAACCTTGATGTTTGTATTTTGCCCGATGCTAGATCACATAAGAACATCGTTACCAAAAGCAGCAGGTACTGCTTGGTAAGGATGATGAGATACTATTTAGGAGGCTTTGATAAGAAATGTGAGGTGCTTTCTAGGATGTCAACATCAACCATGCTCAAATGGAACATCATGCATGGAAGAATGTGCACACGCGGACACGTAACACACACACATACACATACACACACACACACACACACACACACACGCATAAACGAGTGCTCACACTATCTAGAGTGCCCTGTCCGACGTAATGCAAATTTATCCAATGCTTCTTCTCTCCTACATTGTGTTCAAAACAGATGCAGACTTTTTGACAAGCAGATCCACCCGGTGAATAAGATGGTGCAGCTGCGACTCCCTGAGAGCCCAAAACATCAGATCAGAACTGAAGTGACCCATTTTAGATGTTACTGTATATACCTAGCCGGTACCGTTATCGCTGCTTTTCATATACCTTTTAGCTAGTCACGAAGGAAATGTTTGTCCTTGAATAGATCTCAAGAAAGAAAAGAAAAAGAACGCAGAGTGTGTAAACACTACCGGTACCGGCATGGATTAGGAAAGGATGCTATCCTGTGTTATGCACCACCTAATGGATGCAGAGACACACAACATCCCACCTAGAATAAAATTAAGAGAAGCTTTTCAATGGGGATCAGGTGATTGGGAGGCAGAAGCCTGCACACCACCTGGAATATTGCTCAAAAGATTGTAGGGCTGTGTTTAATGTCTTGCCTCATCTGTATGATTTTTGTTGCGGATTTGATTGCATGTGGGCGCAATTTTTTCATGAGTGCTGCAGCACGAAGACCAGTAACTCCGAGGCTGTGGAGTGGGTTCCTTGTGTGGCTGATGTAGATGGTGCCTGTTGCTTCTAGCAGGATGGTATGGAGGGTTTTTGCGGTGTCCGAATGAGCGAGTTTGGTTTAGTTTAGTTTGGATTACAAAGGCCTCCAGCCTGGCATTGCTGCTCAACCTATAGGTCCCAACGAAAATCAAAAAGATCAACAGCTGCACTAATGAATTTGTATACCTCTGAGTTATGTTGAAAATCACAACCTTTGATATCACCGTCAGAAACATTATCAAATAAATGATTGAACTGGTGCCATAAATGTTCGGTGCCCATACATGAAAAAATAACGTGTTTTTCATCTTGAAATCCCCGTTTTCACACAAATTGCAAACACGTGCACTCCTGTCCGGACTCCTGCCGTATAAACCAGTTCACACTTCAACCCATGTCCTCGAATCCTGAACCAAGCTACGTTCCTCATTACACTCTTCCTCAGAACCATCTTCAAATATTCCGGCAAGACAAATGGTGCACATGCATCAGAGACCAGTCTCTCAGGCAAAGCAAACCAACTGTGATGAGCCATAGACTTTTCTAAAACAAGAGCAAGGGTCTTGACCATGTGCCTCTCTCCAAACTGCCTGATGCCTGAACTGCGCAAATTATTCATACAAGCGAGGCATTAGCAGCTTATGTTGTTCTCATGCCTTTTCTGCTTGCTGGTAGGGGAGTGTCTACACAATACTTGATTTTGATCATATGTTTATCGCGTTTGTTTGGTTGTATGTCTCTTGGCTTCAAAGCCAGGGGGTATTGATTGGCAGCGCCATCTGCTAGGTTATATGGGTAGCTCTTCTTACATTATTGGCAGACCTAGTTCGAAACGTGTTTGTTGGGTCGTTTCATTCAGGGTGTGGTTGCTGGGTCGGAAAAGAGAAAGAAATAGAAAAAAGAAAAAACTACGCAGGCAGTGAAAGCCACTCCCCACATTAAATAAGGAAAAGGAGCCACTTTGGTACCGAGTACCGTAAAGCTCCTCCACCGCGAAAAAGTACCGTAAAGCTCCTCCACCGCGAAAAAATTAATGGGGATCAAGAGGGTTGCAGGCTTGGCCTGAAACCGGCATCTGGTGAGAGTTGATAACAGTACTAGAAAGGGCACGTCTGGTATGGACAAGGTTAGCAGCGAAGTACACAGAGTGCACATCGAGCTTGGAGGCAAGCTTCTTAACTCTTTAAGAATCAAGATCCAGTTCCTTGAAAGGCTTCAGAGTGTGAGCGTTGTATATGGTGCCGCCCACACCCAAAAGGATGATGTGGAGAGCAACGGAAGCTCCTTGGAGAATGTTGCAGAGGTCTTTGTGCTGTTCCTTTGCGGCGCTCAGCTGGTTCTGAGGTCTGGTGTCCTCACGGTACTTTATCTGGACGAGGTGGATGTCACGTCGAGGTTCGCTGAGGTCTTTGCTAGGTCGGTGCTGTCTGGGGTTGGTGGCTCTGCTGGTGGCCGGCGGTGCTGCTGAGGTGCTCCCAGTCTCCCTCAGTGGCCCCTTGCCTGTCGGAGTAACTATGATTGCATCTGGCTTGCTAAATTTCCGCCACAGTTGTGCATTGAGATTGGAAGGTTAAAGCCAGGTTTGAATTATTCCTATCTGTGTCTCTTCTGAAGGGCGTATATGGGTAATGCCTTGTTGTACCATTTTTTCACGACTGCCTACCTCTGCTTGTGCTAGCAGGCATGCACCCTGTGTACCTTTATGAATTAATTTTATAATCATTTGTCCAGCAGCGTTGTGTCTGTTGATATTCATATTACCTCACATAATTCATAATGGGATGACTGCAGCCTGACAGCTTGTGGGAGGTGCCGTCTAGCTTATGGCAGGTGGGGCAGATTGGTGGGCCTTCTATATGGTTGCACGCTATTGGTTGTATATCAAATCTGTGCGGCAAAGCATGACATTTTTATTTCTCCAGAGGTGCATTTTCCAAAATGAGTTTTTGTCTTTCTCGATAATGCCTTCCTTGATCAGTTCTTGGTATTTTGTATAGCATTTTGTGGACTGATGGTTTGAAACCCTCTTTTAATTTAGGACCTAGTTTGTGTTGGACAAGCATATGTGCTTTTACAGCATCGAGATCTGAGAAAATGGAGAGCCTTTCTACTGGAAGCCCTGGTTCTTGGCAGGTGTTAAGAGTATCTGGTAGGCAAGCTGGGGAAGGTTTTTCCACCCTTGCTGTCCAGAAGAATATGGATGGGCGTCGGTATTGAGGGGATTTCATGGCCTCTTTAATTTTCCGCACAGAACTTTGCTGTGGCATCAGCGCACTCATTCCCTAGGATGCCAGCATGAGCTTTAACCTTGTAGAGATAGATGTTGTCTTTATATGTCGTTTTTAGATGTGGTGTACGATGGTTTCTAGGAGTCTGGCATGTTTATGCCGTTTCAGGCGCTGGGGGTAGAAGATGCATTTTTTCATTTGCCATAGTGCACCAGCGCTGTTTGTCGCGATATGGGTGTGTTCATTTATCAAACAGCAGCAACTCCTGCTAGCATGGCTCTGTTTATGGTTTTGTTGTTGCTTGTCCCTCCAGGATTTACTGTGGTTGTTTTGTTGGATTGAGGGTGGCATTCTTCACCTCCAATAGACTGCGATCCATTTTCTTTGTTTGCAGTACAACTCCCATCTGTGTTGAAGGCCCATTCTTCCGAGTTAGGGGCCTTTAGTTCTAGCAAGCGCGTTTGTTGCACATAATGGGAGGGGATCCTAGCTGTGTACTGTATCGCTTATGTCGTTAGTATTTGCTATTGATAACTGTGTTTCTTGTATCTTTGGGGAGCCTACATGTTTTTGCCATTCTTGGCAGTTTTCTTTTGGTGGTTTAAGAAAAAATATGATGCCTGCGTTTTTAAAATCCCAGATTGCTCCTGGTGATAGGTCTTGTTTTATTTTTTCTAACCAACATGTTGTGCTCTCTGGCAGCTCTTCCAGATTACTAAGATGCGTATGCCCCATGCTGCTTCTGGCAGGGGTGGTGTTATGCTTTGCTGGTAGAGGAGTGGCATGTAGCGCACTTTGTCTTTGGGATGTTTCCAAGTATAGTGCAAACATCCTTGCTGTCAGTGCAGGTTTGTGAAAAGCGTTGGTGCTGTTTTCCATCCAGTTAGGAAGCAGTAGGAAGGTAGCGGCTGCCTTTTGGTTAAGCAAGGCAGGTGCGGTTGCATGTTGCGCTACTTTGAGCATCTCCTTATCGTCATACACTGGGTAGCAGATGGAGAATCCAATGAACTGTGTGGAGAACATGTCTGTCCTGAAAACAAATACTTTGTCTCTTGGGTGGGCTGTCCAGAACTCTAGGGGTAAAGTATAGAGGTGAGGCCACTCTTTCTTTTGTGACTAAGGCATGAAATAGAATAGAATAGAAAAACTGTAAGGCTGTGAAAATCACTCCCCAAATTAAAGAGAAGGATCACTCCCCAAATTAAGGAGAAGGACCACAGAAGGGGCGCGTCGGAGCAAACATATTTATCGTATGATATTCATCGTTAAGTGAATTAAAACGCTTACGGCATAAAATTGATCATTTATTAATTTGTACGTTAATATAAAAATCGTGGGGACAAGGTTTGCCTGCTCAACCACGTTCCTGGCACACAAGAACGATCATGAGGAAGGCCTGTACATCTGAATTTATATGACACTTTTATACACAAATATTTTAATATGCTGTAGGGAACATTCAACACATTCGTCCTGTTGGCGCTTCATACTTTAGAATTAATTTTTATTCGAGTCCAAAAAATTGACAATATCGTGGTACACTGAACACTCACCTTTCAACTCGCAATGCAAAATTTTTTAACCAGAAATAGGATAGGAATTAGTAATAGGAGATAAACGGAGAGCATGTGGTCTGGTTTGCAAGCACCAGGGATGACCCTGCTTGACCTTTTAGTGGCATTGGGATGCGTGTTCATCGCTGTGGGTCTCTTCTCGCTAGTGAGGTACAGTGGTTGTATTTCATCAGGAGCAAAGCAAACAACAATGCAACAAGGGGAGCACAAGTGGACTGCAGCCAGATCTCACCTTTTCAGGATTAAATGGGGTTTCTACTCCTCCCGCCACACACAGGCAGCGCAAAGTGAGGGCAGCGACGGACATGGATTGCATCCCAGGTCCAGCCCACCGAGCTCCACCCTTTATAGGTAACACTGGTTCGAGGCAAGACAAGACAGGATTGAGGATTCCTCCCTATGAATAATCTTCCGTAGTCCTAGTCCTGATGTTTGACCCCTTACAACAGTGTTTAACACTATAGCCACGTGCAAGAAAATGTTTGACCCCTTACAACAGTGTTTAACACTATAGCCACGTGCAAGAAAATGTAGAATTCAAGTGTTTAACACTATAGCCACGTGCAAGAAAATATAGAATTCTTCAGCTTTGCAATCCACTCACAGGGAACCTGAGGGAAGTCCTTCGGCCTGATTTCCACCGTTTGCTGCTCGAATGGTGTGTGTACTGGCCCTTGAACAGCTCACGAGAAAACGCATTGCTAGCCATGCTCGAAAAGCCTTGACACAATTGCCTATCCCATTTCCCACTCTCCCTACAATCCTCATTGCAGGGCTAACCAGTACGGGGGGTTTTACAGGTGGGTTTCACTCACTTTCAAGGCCTGTAGAAAAGGGATACTGGCTGAAATAACCACACAGGTCTGATAGTGAGCAATTCCATAGATAGCCACACAGTTTGCTTCTGGTGCAGGGCCAAAGTGCTTTGGATGGAGGGGCTTATCGTCACAGATCCTGCAGGTCTGCAAACTTTCGGGGATGCCATAGTCAGCACCAGCTACTTCTACTTGCACGCGAGTTGTATACAAACACTACAGAATGTGAAAAAGCACAGGCGACACTCAGCAGATATGCCTTCCTGCAAGTTGCGTAGCGATATTGGGTGCAAAACAGTGCTACATTGCTTTTCACTGAGCTTGCCAAAATTTTCTCATCCTGTTTTGTTCTACAGCGGTGGCCATGATTTGTGGGAGAGGGAGCGAGGGTCTTGACAAGGCCGACATCATCTACAGCCCAATCAACCAGGTTCGGCTACAAAGCGTAGTGCGTGACCTCCATCCGCCTTTGCAGATGGCAAACCCCTCTTGATCTGCTCAATTTTACCTGGAGAAGAAGAAAATTGTTGCGCTCCTAAGACACCAGTTAAGCACCCCAACAATCAGGGGCAAACCACTCAAAAGTAGCTTCAGATGCAACATGTAAGGTGCCTTATCGTCTCTCCTCGATGTTCCTTCTGCAAGTGCAGATGTGCACGCCGCTCAGCAAAGCTCCCAACCTTGTGACGTCACCAGCAGACAGAAGTGGCTTTTCTTTGCAACTGCAGATGTGTACGCCGCATGGCAAGGCTCCCAACCTTCTCACATCTCCAGCTGACAGCAAGTGGCGGGCAGTGCGCAAAACTGTGGCTGTGTCATTCTCTGCCAACAACATCAGGAAGAAATTCCCGGTATGGAGGTTGAAGCAAAGGGGTGGAGGTAGAAGCAAAGGGATGGAGGTTGAAGCAAAGGGATGGAGGTTGAAGCAAAGGGGTGGAGGTTGAAGCAAAGGGGTGGAGGTAGAAGCAAAGGGATGGAGATAGAAGCAAAGAGATGGAGGTAGAAGCAAAGGGATGGAGGTTGAAGCAAAGGGATGGAGGTTGAAGCAAAGGGATGGAGGTAGAAGCAAAGGGAGGAGCACAGAGAAGAAGGATGAAAGATAACAGAGTGGATGCAAAGATCTGGATCTTGGTACACTCCACAAAACAACAGCTTCTTTTGTGATGTGTATGACGCTGCTACTCGTTCTGCCTGTGTTATCAGCACCTCTAATTGTGAGACCCTTTCATAGCCTAGCCACAGCCTAGCATTGGGGACGCATGGCATCCGATTACTGAACAGCCCATATAATTGCCATGGGGTTGCAAGCAAACCACTCGGTTACAAGTTGCTACACCACACTCAAAAGCACACTGGATGCAAACACTGTAGTCGTACGTGCCTCTTGTGAAAACTAGCTTGGTGAGTGTGCAGGAGTTGAGAAGAGAACATTGTTGGCACAATCAAGTGATTATATATAAAACGCAACACGCAGGTGATTCAATCGTGCGTGTCTAGGCTGGTGGATCAGCTAGAAGGCATGGCCCAGAAATCAAAGGATGGCAGCATCCACATCGACATGGACCAGGCTGCTTTACGGGTGACCCTGGATGTCATTGGCATGGTGTGTGTTCTTTGATCTACAGGCAGACCCTCACACACACAAACACACACACACAAACACACACACAGGCTGCTCTGCAGGCAACCCTGGATGCCATTGGTGTGATGCGTGAAGCATGGTCAAACAACTTGTTATTTTCTATGCGGGGAGTGGTTCCGTCTTTCTGCATAACTTTCTCCATCATTTCAATGGTTAGCCAGAACCGTCTATATGCACCGTATATGACCGCATGTTTGGTGATTTCTCTGCCAAAAGTATTGTACATACAAAGTATATATATAATATAAATATATGGTTCTGGCCAACCTTAAATCGTTTCACGTCCTTGGTGACCTTGGACTTGATGTGGGGAATGACCGCAGTGTTCAGCTAGCTACTTCTTTCTTAGCCGCTTCATCGGCGTAACTATGGAGAACAGCTGAGTCCATTATCTTATGTGCTTACGCTTCCTCTCATCTTTTCTTATTTAGGCCGCCTTTGGTCACAACTTTGGATGCACCGAGCTGGGCCCACCCACCGTTCCTGCGCCACCCTCTCACTTACTGCGCGTGCTACCGCGATGCTTCACTGAGGTAGCGTAGTGAGCTGAAGTAGTAACAGCTGTCCTTTATCCTGTCAATGAACTCTGTAATGCTATTCACAAACGGTAACTAGAGCTGGATAATACTGTTGAATATGCCAAGGAAGGCTAGAAAGAATAAGTTTTCACGGTTAAAAATGGCAGCTGCAAAAGGCGGTGTGACTTTGTTTCCCATGCTGTAAGCATGTCTGCAAAAACTCGATAATCTTCTTCTTTGTGCATATGTGTGCACTTGCTTCCCGTGCATGGAGCAAAAAGTCTGTAAATACATGCAGATCATGCATTGAGCAAAAAGTCTGTGAATACATGCGGATAATGCATTGAGTAAAACGTCTGCAAGTACATGCAGATCATGCTCCGTGTGGCGAACCCCTTACGAGCCTTGGCACCCTCCTATTCGCGTGGTGGACTAAAAGGTACGGGTGCACACGTGCCTTTATGGGCGCTTTCTTTCTCTTCAAATTCAGTCAGCGATGATCTGCTTTGACCTTGCCGTTCCAATTATGATGAATAATCACCCTGGCATTATAAAGTGAGCAAGGGACATGAACACTACGCACGCCTTCTTCGACGCTCTTTACATCTTCCAAAGAAATTTGTTAATCTCAACAGTAGCGTAATTGTATTTGCTGCAATCGATCTAACATATGCTGAGATGCGCATGCTGCTGCAAATATGTTAACTTATACACACTGTTATATGCATGTCCTCTATCTCCGTCAGGGCAGCAGTCGTTCCTCGATTTCCACGCTGAGATGCGCATGCTGCTGCAAAAGTGCTTGTTGACCACACCAGAGCCCCAGGACATGTCCATTGGCGCACAGCTGTGGCGGCTATACCACAACTCCCAGGCAAGTCCAGATCCACAGTCCGATAGAAGAACGTTTATTCATAAACGTATGTTATGTATACATGCACAGTTCATTGGTGCACATCTGTGTTGGCTATGCCAAGATTCCCTGGCAAATTCTGATTTACAGTCCACAGTCTGATAGAGAGAGTACAGATAAATGATAAATGTATACATGCCCAGTTTAATGGTGCACGGCTGTGGTGGCAGTACCACAATACCTAGGCAAGTCCTGATCCAAAGTCCAACAGAAAAGAATGCATAGATAGATGTGTCCATGCACTGTCATTGGTGCACAGCTGTAGCGGCTATACCACGAGACCTAGGCAAGTGAAGCTCTACAACCAGCACTTGCGTTTCAGTTTCTGCCGATTGAGAATTCTTGCATTGCCAATAAAGAACAATCTCACAGAATCAAAGCAAAAAGCAACTCCTTGGTGTCGTCTGTTCTCAAGGGTGTGCTATTGATAGGCATGAAAGAAACAGTTTCTGAGAAGCGGCATGTTCAGTTGCAACATGTTTTGCTCTCCTGGTTACAATGCAATTAGTTTACCATGCAAGCAAGGGCCACTCCTGCTCACCACTCCTCTTTGTCGCCAAGACGAAATTGTAACCATCTACGACACTCACACTCTGAAGCCTTTCAAGGAACTGGGTCTTGATTCTCAAAGAGTTAAGAAGCTTGCCTCCAAGCTCCATGTGCACCCTGTTAATTTCGCTGTTAAACTTGTCCATACCAGACGTGCCCTTTCCAGTACTGTTATCAACTCTCATCAGGATCCGGTTTCAGGCCAAGCCTGCAACTTTCTTGATCCCCATTGATTTTCCTTTCCTTTTCGCGGTGGAGGAGCTTTACGGTGCTCGGTACCACAGTGGCTCCTTTTCCTTAATTTATGTGGGGAGTGGTTTTCACTGCCTGCGTAATTTTCTTTTCTTTTCTAACACCAAGCAAGACGTGTTAACACCTGCCAAGACCAATTACCTATACTACATTTGCTTCACCGTGCAAGCAAGGGCCACTCCTGTCTACCACTCCTCTTCGTCCAATTCTCTCCACATCAATATTTACATCCAGGAGATTTCTGGGGAAGCCCACACCGGCACCAGCAAGCAACCCAGCAGCCAGGACGACTTGACAGCTGGAGGTTTACTGCCCCCACCTCCTGGATCATTTGGCAACAAACTGCTGCGGCTGCGTGACCTGCTGCGTACCTTCAGTGTGGGATCCAGTAAAGGGGCACCAGCCAGCACAGGTTTGTGTGTTTTGGCTGGGGTGGGTGCGCTTTGCAAGCGGGTACATCTGCTGCTCAGCTGCTGCTCCTGACCGGTGGGTTTCCTGGTATTGTGTGCACATGCACTATGGATTTTCTGGTACTGTTTGCACATGCACTGTGAATTTCCTAGTACCATTTGCACAAGCACCATAGTTTTCCTGGTATTGTTTGCATTCACATTTTGGCACCATGCGCAAATACAATATGGGTTACTGGTGCCATGTGCATTTGCTCTATAGGTTTCCTGGCACCCTGAATTTAAGATGCATCTACCGAAATACTCTGTCCCCTTTGCCGCACGGTGCACACATGAAATTGCCTGGCCTGAAAGAGCACAAGAGCGCGCTGCACCTACTGTTCTGCAATCAAACGCTATCCAATATACACGCATTGCTCGACTCAGAGGCTCAGAAGGGAGCAGCTGCAAAGCAAAACGCACACATCAGCGCTGAGCGCGTGATGAGTGAAATAGGCATCCTGTTTGTGGAAGGTAAGTGGATTTTCAGTCAATGGTGGAGAAAGACTACGCAAACAGTGATCACCGCTCCCCACACTGAATTCAAATCTGTTTCTTTCCTATTTCCCCCATCACTTGCCGCATCTCACGAGGCAAACAAATAGTAACTTGCATTTTTGACCTCTGATGGCTGAACTTTCAGTCAAAATCAGCTGCAATCAAGTGATTGGTTGGGCCGGTGTTGGTGCAGAAGTTTAACCACTCCCTTCAGGTGCTCAGAAGGGAGCAGCTTAGTAACCGGGTACTCTGAAACTGCTTTGATCGCACTGTCCTTTGACTCCACTGTGCTATGATTATGCTGTGTTTTGACTGTAACATTTTGATCATACTGTAGCGTTTTGTTGTAATGTAACATTTTGATATGCTATAATATTTTGTATTGTCCTCCCACTCTGTCGCCCCAGGCTTTGAGACCACCGGACACACAATCAGCTGGACGCTCCTGAAAGTCGTCACAGTGCCAGGTAAACGGTTTCAGCATGACTTTTTGTTAAAAATTATTAGTGGCAATTCAGGACTTTTTTCCAGATTTTAACTACATCTGTGGAAAATTCAAAAGAGAAAAAAAGATTAAACCGGATCATAATCACCAACTTCCATTTCCAATGCAGGTGTACAAGGTCGCATTGCGGCTGAGCTTGACGGCTTGGATCTTTTAAATTAAAACTGTACTCCATTTCCAATGCTGGTGTACAAGATCGCATTGCGGCTGAGCTTGACGGCTTGGTTTGTTTAATTAAAACTGTACTCCAACTCCAATATGAAAGTACAAAACACATTGCGGCTGAGCTTGATGGCTAGATTTTTCTAAATAAACCTGTGCTCCAACTCCAATGCAGGTGTTCAAGATCGCATCGCGGCTGAGCTTGACAGCTTGGATCTTCTGGTTAAACCTGAGAGACAAGGTGCCAAAAAATGACTCTGCAGATAGTGGCATGACATGATGGGATGAAGTGGTTGGTTCTTTATTTTTTAACCCCCTGCAAAAATCAGGATTTCCAAGCGATCCCCATTGCCTGCACACGTTTCCTCTTCCTAAGGAAGCGTCTTGATTTGCAGTCCAAAGCACCTGTGACTGAACAAATTTCCTCTTCCTAAAGAAGCGTTTTGATTTGCAGTCCAAAACACCTGTGACTCAACAGTGTGAGGGAACAAAGTCAACAGTGTGAGGGAACAAAGTCAACAGGAATTGGCGTGTAGCAACTAGCTGGCCTCCGAAAGCCCCCGCCTTAATTTGACGTTGCGCACGTTATCTGTATGCACATAAACGAAACGTTGCTTAAAAGGGTAATCCAACAGATGCAATTTTTGTACTTGATGCAATACATACACCCGCATAACAATGAGTTTCGGTCTTCCAATGCAAACAAGAGATTATCTTTTTTTACTTGCCCAGCTTGAAACACACTTTCCTTCCACGTCTATTTCATTGCACAGGTTTCTTTAGAGCATATTAAAATGGCTGCACATTTTCCTACCAAATCTTGACACTAGCTCACACTAAACGCTACCCTTTGTGCCTGCAAGTCGGACAATCAATGTGCATATACATTCACATTCACCAGCATTTCGGTACAGCTGACACCGTAATTCACCTTTTAAATAACCATCACAAATTCCACTTGCGAATACAATAAACACAATACAGGATGTGCACATCGTCCTGTTGGGCTGGATGACCTGCATCACCTCAAGTACCTGGCGGCGTGCATTAAAGAAGCCATGCGTATGCTTCCAGTGGTCAGCATCATGGGCAGGTGCACCACTGTTTTACTTGTTGTGTTACCTTTCAGGTCTGCCGGATGCTGTAACATGAGGCGTTTAAGCACGTAGCTTTGTGGCCCTTTTCAATTAATACGGGGAGTTTTTACCGCCTGCGTATTTTTCTGTGTTTTGCTCTGTGGTGCGATCCACAAACAATCGGGAGATTCCCTCCCCAAGGAGAGACATTGAATGACATGTCTCCTCTCACGCCTACAAATCAAATGATAAATTGCACTTACGTTCTTTCCGGGAAAGCTTCGGCCGTTGGCTCAGGCCATCAAAACTGGGAAGAGCCTCCTTCCCCACAGTAAAATACACAGCTATCAACTTTACGCCTCGATTCCTTCACTTAACACATGCACACCTAATTTCCCTTCCCCAACGATGCTCCCCCCAAAAAGTGACTTTGCGCATCTTGTAAACAGTATTTTTTGCAGGGCTGTCGGACCTCGGCCAGTAAAGTGGGACCATGACTTTTTGCAGGCACCCCCATCCCATTTAATGTCCAAACAGCAATATCTTAGGGCAGGGCTGTCAGACCTTGGGCACCAAAAAAGAGAATTGTATACAATGTCTACCCTTTTCACTAGCACAACTACTGCCTTTCCATTCGAAACAGCAACTACCTTTTGTGCAGGGCCGTCGGACCTCGGCCAGTAAAAGTGGGACCGTACTTGGTGCCTGCTGGCACCCCCATCGCTATCCCCCTCTTTGCCATTCAAAATTGCATCCATAACTGGGAGGCACCCGACGAGTTCATTCCTGATAGGTGGCTGCAGGTGGGATTAAGTTATTGTTGTTGTCATACTTTCCTGTGGGGGGGAGCGCCTGCATGAAATGGTCCCTTTTGGTGGAAGAGTGTGTGAGCTAGTTTGAGTTGTTGCACTGTCCATGTAACTACCAAAGGCAGCACACTAAAAGCAGGAATTCTCCCGCACGCTGACTGATCAAACAATCTGTACATTGCCAGCAAGATAAAACAAACCTACAGGGAAGAGTGTAGTGTGCTCAGCATGGACACCCTTTACAGCAAGGTCAAGCTGTTTATACCTTACAAGCTTCTGGATCTCTGAAGCGACCGTTACTTGGACTGTCTGCTAATCCTAGCTGTATGGAGGTCAAAAAAGGTTCTGGGACAGGACCTTGAAAGTAGGCAGGATGAAAGTTCACACAGCAAAGCACATGAGCTTATTACAATCTCAGAGAGTTTGCAAGGCATGTAGCAAAAGTATCTTCACTGCCTGAATGATGAACTGCAGGTGCCCGTGGAAACCTATGTGGTGGGCACTATGCCCCCGCTGAAAAGACCTAGTGACACAGTTGGTGTTAAGCAGGCACAAATGGGTGAGGAGGAGGGGAAGCCCTCAAAAACCGCTGAGCCAGCAGGACCTGTGCAAGGTGTGTGTGCATTTTTATTTGCACTTTGCCAGAACAGAATTCCATTGGCTGCCCTGGTGCATGTGAGGTGATGTCGTTTGCGCCTCAGCATATCTTGGTTCACAATGCTAGTGAAATAAGCACAGGTGTGAGGCAAAACGACTGTTTCGAAACTGCTTTAAAGAGGAGAAATTAAAGTTTGCTGATGAGATCATGGGTTCATCATTCTGCTTCTCAGCCCTGTCTGGGTACGAGGAAATCAGGCTTGGATAAATTAAAATGCATCACATTGCATCCTAAAAGAGGATAGGATTGCTTGTCCAAAGCCTGCCACACACAGGCGGAGGACGTCTGTAACCAAAAATAGAACAAGGAGGCTGCACAGGTGCACGCTTACATGCAAACAAATTATGCTCCTTTTCTGCAGTATCAATGAGGCGTGAAATTGCAAGCATGCACACATACACACAAACGTGTCACTGCGTGTCCACGTTCAGATGAAGGAGGCCAAAGCAAACGCATCGTGTTTGCACCGTTCAGCGAAGGCTCACGCAATTGTGTTGGCCAGACACTGGCAAAGATAGAGGTAGGAGTCACAACGATGTCAGCCAGACACTGGCAAGGATAGAAGTAGAGTTGTAACCAAAGATGTTGAAGTACGAGTGGCTTAAGGACGTGGAGTGTCTGGGTTGTGGTGGCAAAAAAATGCAGAGGTACAGAGTGGATTTGGGACGTGAAGTGTCTGGGTTGTGTAGCAACAGAAAGCCAAAATTGAATACCACGACTCTCAAATTTGAAACCCTCGTGATCTGCCACAAATCCGAACAGGTCATCACTGTGCTGGCGTCGCTGCTGGCTCACTTCCACATGGAGCTGGCACCCGAGGTAGGTCATATAAAGCACGATGCAGTGCTGCTGATATCTCTTAGCGGAGGAACTTCATGGCTGGCGCGGTAGTGCATGTTATTGTTTAGGCTACAGCTGGCTTCAAAAACCATCTTCTGGTATTCTACATATCATGGATCCATAAGGTGTATCTTAATACGCTAACGTATTCTAAACACCATAAGGATCCATAAGGATCATCCTTAGGATACACACATGCATATGCACGCAGATGGGTGGAGCAGAAGGGGTACGCAGGAGGGAGTCTACGCACCTTACGCTCCAGCTAAAGGGCACACAGGGTTTGCGGATGCTCCTGTATCCTCGCTCACTGAAGAAAATTTGAGGCCGCCTTCAGCCTTGTTGAACAGCAAATGTACAGAGACTGGGTTTTGTTGGCTGTTTAAATCAGTTGATACATACGCACAACGCTGCTTAGCTGACACTAACGTTTTGTGAAGTTGTAAAGTCTGGAATAATAATACATTACTCTTCCTGAGGTTAATGATTGCCTGCACTTTTAATGTGCAATTTTATTAGCAGATGTGCCGAGTCTTTTACTTTGCAGTGACGGTAATTTGATCTGACAAAATCTGGTTCACAGTTGTCATTGGAAACGCGAAGTATGATTTGAAGGGTCGGAAGAGCGCCGCTAAAAAAACACACCCAGTCCAACTAAACAATTCAATCTCATCACACCCAGGCACTGGATTTTGAAGATAAATTCATTAGACATGTTCGCAATCACACGAGCTCTTCAGTCAGTGTCGCGGTACAACCCGCAAGCAGCCTCTAGGTGCCTGTTCGCTTCAGGGAGTCGTCCAGGTCACAGTAAGTTTAACACACGCACACACACACACACACACACACACACACACACACACACACAAACAAACAAACACACACACACACACACACACGCACGCACGCACGCACGCACGCACGCACGCACGCACGCACGCATGCATGCACGCACGCTCATTCACACACACTCATACACACACACACATACACACACGCACACACATACTATACACAGGGCAGCACCCTCCCCCCCCTCCACCACTAAGCTCCATCCTCAAGGCTGCCCACGAAACGTCAACACTGTCTTCCCAGGAAGCTGCTGTAATTCTGCAGCAGTTAAAGGCTCGTGTGAGGCTCCTGCAGAACGAGGGCCCGATTGACAGCAATGAACTGCAAAGGATCAGCGATGCTGCTGAAAGGTGCAAATTGATTAGTCGTCCCTTCTTTATTTTGCGTGGTAATTACAGGCGCACACCCCCTCGCTCGTGCACTCGTGCACACACGCGCGCGCACACACACACACACACTCACACACACACACACAAACACTCACACACACATACACAAACACTTACACACATAGACACGCACACACACATATACATACACGCAGGCTGCGTCATCTTTACCACTTGGGGGCTCTTAAAATGATCAGCTGGAGCGTCCTGCTGGTGTCTGTGGCTGCACTCGTCATTGCTGCAGTGACAGGCTGCAAGTGAAAGGCTGCAAGTGACGGGCTGGCGTCTGTGGCGGCTGGCTGCAGTGACAGGCTGCAATGAAGGTGTGGCATCTATCAGCATCTATTAGCAAGGACCTGGTCGGTAGCGAATGTAATTGTGGTTTGATCGAGGTGCGCAATGGTTATACTGATGACGAAACGAGGGTGCCCTCAGCCAGGTCGTTTGACTGATCGGCTGCTGGCTGGTCTCAGCAAGCCAAGTGATGCAGCCGGATGGGCTGATGCCAGGTACACCTATGAGCGTAGGTGTGGGTTTTTCAAGTGACGCAAGCAAGCAGCTGAATGAGTGAAGTGCCGCATTTGACTGTGTGGTTTGTTCAAGTGACGCAAGCAGCTCAGTGGCCTTATCGTGTGATGCACCGCATCTGAAGGTGTGGCTTTTCAAGTTATGCAAGCAGCTCAGTGGCTTATCACGTGACGCACCGCATATGAAGGCGTGGTTTGTTTAAGTGACGCAAGCAGCTCAGTGGCCGGATCGCGTGATGTATCGCGCTTGAAGGTGTGGTTTGATTCAAGTGACGCAAGCAGCTGAGTGGCCTGATCGCATGATGTGCTGCAAGTGAGGAAACTGCAGTCACAGAAAGTGAAGATGCAGAGCTTATCTACGAGCGATGCAAGCAAAGCAAGCTGCGTCACTTGAAAAAACACACGGTAAAGCAATTATCGTACTCTAATTGTAGCCACGTCTGAATTCATGGGGTTCAAAACGGATGAAATCCTATAAACCCCCTAATCAACATTGCTGCTCCCTTGTGCAAGGAGTTAGAGGAGCCACATCGGTACCAAACAAATGTTACCCTACCTAAATGGTTCCTTTCTTTTAGTTTAGGTGGAAAATGGTCTACCCAGGGTTGTTCAGTTCTAGGTTCGGCCAAAAGATCGGGTTTGCAAACTTTCACGCATTTTAACGAATATGAAAAGTGCGGTTCGGAGTTCGGTCAAAGTCCGATGAACTTTTAAGAGTTTGTCAAACTTTACAGCATGCATCTGTCAAAATTGCAACGGACAGCAGCCCCCCCCAGTTCAGTCCCACTTGCAGTAAAAGTAGCATGTTCAATAATTTATGAAATATGATCTGTAATATGCATCAGGCTAGGAAGTTTCCTTGGTCTTAAGGCCAAACTTGTCACACATTTCTGAACTGCTAAGGGTTTGTACAACGCAGCATTTGCACTGCACCTGAAGGTTCTCCTTTTTTTGCTCAATAATGATGACATGGTCCCTTTCCGGCCCTTTTCTTCCCCCTATCAGTATTTATAAACATACACAACTAATTGGGAAGATTTGAAGGTGGGGGGAGGAGCCCAAGGGCCCGTTTCCCAAAATTGCACATCAAATCCTTCGAATAGTTCAAGGATTTTAGAACTTTCACGAGCTTTATCAAACCCTTGCTCCAAAAAACGAACTGAACAACCCTGGGTCACCACTACCTCTGTTGACTTTTAAATACACTTGATTTCCCCAAGTTTGACTTCCACGCTTATTGCTTGTTAAATCGCTTGATGCATCACGACACTCCTACTGTACACATTGTTCCTGTGGTCTGAAGGGCGTGGCAAGCAGCCGCACAACATGTTGTCTGTCTGTCTGCCTCTCTTTTTGTAGATTTAAGTCACTCTTGCATGTGCACGTTTGAACCGTGTGGATTATGCAGGGGGGGCTTAACCAAACATGGTCGTGTCCAACCATGCTGAACACACAGCCCTTTCATTAGGGCTCCTAGTGAACAGCATCAATCAAATGCATGACTGACCCATGCCGTAAGCGATCACACCTTGTTTTAACGATCATACCTTGTTTTACACCGTATATGTATAGAGTTGGCCAGAACCACATATATATATATATACGGTGTAAATGGGTGTTTTTGACAGGGGAAATCACCAAACGTATGGTCATATACAGTGTATATAGACGGTTCTGGCCAACCCTACACATACGGACCCCCTGGGAGAGGCAGCTGGAGATAATTTGAATCAGTGCCAGCGTCGAGTCTGGATGGTGCAACGCACAATGCACACAAAGCTTTAGGGTAGAGGGGTCAAGCCACTGATGCAGAGGCATGGCGTTAGAGTTTACAGATTTTTCAGATAAAGCCATCAGTCAAAACGTGCGACTGCTAGGCTGCGTATGTAAAACGTGTCAGAAACTATGACAATTGTTGTCGTAGCACCAGACTTGTAGCACCTACAAAGAGGCATGGCGTTAGGTGCTTGCAGCTTCATGCAGGAGGGAGGAGCAGCTAGCCCTGCAATATTGTGCAGCATAAGAGGATTTGTGACGTGTAATTAGGTATTTCAAGTATCAAGCCCTCCGACATTGTGCAGCTTAAAATAATTTGTGGTGCAAAAGGCCATAAGCCCCAGGGCGCTGTGGTCTAGCCACTTATGTGGAGGTGCAGTATTAGGTGCTTGCAGCGTTTCAGCCGAGTAATGTTTGCAGATCACGTGAACTGTTGGGGGCTCTGTGGAAGGCTTAAGCTTGAATTGCGAAGGCCTCTAGCCTGACATGGCTGCTCAATCTAAATGGATCCCAAAACAAACATAAATCAAAACGATTAGTGGAGGGCTTGAAGTACAGCAGGCGCGTGTATATTTGTGTAAGTGGTGCAAGACGATGCAGGCAATGCAGCTGCTCTCCTCCTCGGACGAGGATTGAGACGTTTAATTAAATATTTCGTTGAATTTTGTTACTCATTATAGCACAAGGTACTTTTCAAATGTCCATGGCCTACTCCTTCAGTAAGTGCCTAATATATGGTGTATGTGCAACTTATTGCCTGCACTAGACATGAGTTCATATAAGCTGTACCAGGTGTGTTCTTAATCATGATCTCATCACATGTGCACACACGCATGCACGTGCGCAGGGTAAAGAGCAGCCCATGGACAAGCTGCGGGAAGCACTGAGCAATTCCCCTGCACAGTTGAACATAATTCTGGGGGATGCCTACAGCACTGAATGCCTCCACCAAGAGGCTCAGAGGGCTGCGATTGAAGTACACCAGCAAGGTAGGCAAAAATGATGATGTTATTGATAGGGCAAGACGAGATCATACAGGCAATGAGGACCACTTCCCCACACCAATCCAGAATAAAGAGGAGTGATCCTGATGCCTTGGTACTTATGAGCTCGTGCACTGCAGGAAGGAGAAGGAAATGGGGCTTGCGTGCTTTTGTGCAGATACTCTTATATTGGGGTTGGCTTTGCTCTTAGCCAAATATCCTGTACATTTTACAGCAAAACAGCATTCTTCCAGATGACCTTCTTTGGATTTTACATTTGTCTCCAATCAGCACCCTCGGCATTATTTCTATAATGCACAGGTCTTACAATCCATTTCCAATGTACATAATGCCCACCTGCAAGTCCAATCCTGCTTGTGCACCAGTGATAAATTGCCACAACCATTGTTCAATGTGATGAGCACTGGACCTAACTTCCAAACGTCTTATCAGGCACGGCTGCCCAGTGTGAGCACTGGTGCAGAATGTCCCTGACGCACTCTGACTCATTTCAGCAGCAACTGCGCGTACTTGTGGCTGATGAATTATTACTGCGCGTACTTGTGACTGATGAATTATCTTTAGCTTTTTTTGGACTACAAAGGCCTCCAGCCTGGCATGGCTGCTCAACCTATATAGACTGATTTATTAATACTGTGCGTACTTGTGACTGATGAATTATGAACACTGGTGCAGAATGTCCCTGACGCACTCTGACTCATCTCAGCAGCAACTGCGTGTACTTGTGACTGATGAATTGTGAACAGGTGGCAGGAGCGTACCTGTCCGTCTCCAGCACTAAGGAGGCAGTGGCAGCAGCAGCAAGAGCAAAAGGGGCTAGGGAGTTTGCCATCTCCCTTTGACCTATGTAACACGAACTATGTAACACGCCAACAATTCAAAATCAAATTCTCATGGGGTAAGGTGACAGCTGCGTTGTAGCTGCGCCGCTCTTTCCACTTTGGGCGCCTCCTTCTCTTTTGATCCTCCTTACTTTGAGACATTTTTTCTCACACTTGTGGCTTCGAGCAAACTGAATCAAGGCAGCGGGTTGTGCCCTCTTTATTTGCATAAGCAAGCATGTGTGGCCGGTGCTTTGCTTTGACTCTGTCAAACATGTATTGCCGTTTTAATAGCTAGCTACCTACAAACATTATGTCTTCTTGCCTCACTGCTGCCAGTCTTAGCCAGGCAAGCACGTGCTGGTTCAGAGTTCATCTCTGCAGTAGGGCCCGCAGCAAAAGAATGACAAATTAGACCATGTTTGATGTTCCAGACCCTCTCGTTGTGCATGTGCTGCTCCTCACACATAAGTTTTATGTAGGTGTGATATTTGCCTCATTCTTGGTAATCTCAATGTGACAGATGTTTCATATGCCCAAAACACACAGATTATTATCTCTCCTCTTTGACTTAGCGTGGTCGGTTGGTCCTGGCAGATGCTTGATTGATTTGGCTGGTTTTATTTAGTGCTGCAATGTCACAAATAGCACAGTGCCTTTTTCCCCTTTCTAAGTTGTTTTTGGTAGGTGCTACAAGTCTGTGGTTCTACAACTAAATTACTCGAATTTTTTACAGTGTGTACATACGCAGCCTAGCAGTCGCATTTTCTGACTGACGGCTTTATCTATAATCTCTCTCTAAACTCTCTTACTGCTGCCTGTCTTCCAACATGCAATGTTCTCGTTGACACAACTACGTTTGTGGGAAGCAGCAGCTTGTCTGGAAGGCCTACGAGGTTTACAAGGTTTACAAAAAGGAGAGCTAACTACCACTTTCGTTTCTAAGACGCAGATAGTATTTGCACCACTGCTTGGTTTATTGTAATAATGAGACTAGTTGGTCAGCATACTGAGTTCCTTCAGACTCCGCCCTTTAAACTACAATCAATAGAACTTAAGCTGAGTCCAAGGACTTGAAAAACAAGAACTGACTGCACTCCTCAACACCTGACAAAAGTGCCCGAAAGGAAGGAGAAGTAGTTTTACATAGGCCTCGACCCTGGGGAACATGTCATTGCCATTAATTAGTTCATCTTAAGAAAAGGAGACTCCGCTGGTAGTGATGTCACAACCAGCATAATTTAGGAAGGGGGTTCTTACGTGTTATACAAAGTTAGGAACCTTGAAGAAAGGTTTGCATGTGCTATAAGCCCGAACTTGAAAAATCAGTCTTTGATGAAGCTGCGTAATCCAATGCTTTGCTGTGTGAAGCGGCAGTTGATGCATGGACATTGCCAGTGGTTGAGGCCCATGTCGTCCCTCCCTGTGAAAGCCAGAGAAAAATGTGTGTGTTTGTGTTTGTGTGTGTGTGTGTGTGTGTGTGTGTGTGTGTGTGTGTGTGTGTGTGCGTGTGTGTGTGTGTGTGAATGAGTGTGTGTGTGTGTGCGTTTGTCTGTTTATTTGTGTGTATGCGCGTGTAAGCGTGTTGCGTAATATGCTTGATGGCAATTCCTCCCTCACAAGCTACGTACAAGGGTTACAGGCTAAGCCATCAGTCAACAAGTTCAACTGCTAGGCTGCGTCTGTCGCAAGCTACGTACAGAGCTGGCAATGCAGTCGATCATGGTTTGCCAATAATGGTATTGATTAAGTGACGTGAGCATTGATTATGAGTAGGGTTGGTCAGAACCGTGCATATACACTGTATACGACCATATATTTGGTGGTTTCTCTGTCAATAATACCTTACATACACGTAAATACCTATATGGTTCTGGCCAACCCTGTTTACGATCAATTTGACATAATCATCTTATCAGCGGTCACAAAGGGAGTTTGAAACATTCATGGAACGTGCAACAATTGTTTCTGTAGCGCGCGCAAACACACAGCATCAATTAGTCGGCACCTTGCACACTCGGTACACATGCACATACGCACACACAACACACGCACGCAGACACACACGGAAGCACACACACACACGCGTCACACACCTGGCCTTCCTGTGCTTCCTCTGCTCGGTTGGTGCGGCGCGCAGCCTCAACTTTATGCGAGCGTATGATGGCCCCTAGATCTGATACAAAGTTGCCCACTACATCAAGCTGCTGCAGTGGGTTGGACTCCGCGGGGTATCCTATTTTGGAGCGGCTGCATGTGTTTTTAATGTGTTTTGTGTGTTGGTACGTGGGTTGTGTGCGTGTGTATGCGTGGTGTGTGTGTTGGTACGTGTGTTGTGTGCATGTGTATGTGTGCGCTATACTTTGGGTCGATTCTGTGGGGTGCCCCATTTCAGAGCGGCTGCATGCGCACTTATATGTGTTTGTGTGTAGGTACGTGCGTTGTGTGCATGTGTATGTGTGATGGTGTGTGTTTGTGTGTGTGTGTGTTTGTGTGTTAGTACGTGCGGTGTGTGCATGTGTATTTGTGCGCTATACTTTGGGTCAATTTTGTGGGGTGCCCCATTTCAGAATGGCTGCACTTGTGGTCATATTTAATTTCCTCTCCTGAATCAATTACTACCTTGGGTCGAAGAGTCAGATTTCTCAACACACACACACCACATGGACTGCCTGTTGCTGCAAATTGAAACATCCAGCTGCGAAATGAAATATCAATCTATTGCATTATGTTATGAGCCCCATGCACGCCTGTATAGCACCGGCTGAAGATGTTGTCTGCAGAGATTCACACCTAGATGCCTCATCCTTTCTTCCTTCTACGAGTACCATGCACGCATGACGCATGACTTACCTGTGGCACCAATTGAATGTGTTGTCTGCAGAGATTCACACATTTCTTTTCCTTTCTTCCTTTCTTCCTTCTACGAGTACCATGCACGCATGACGCATGACTTACCTGTGGCACCGGTTGAAGATGTTGTCTGTAGAGAACACCACTTGCCCGTACTCCAGGGTTTTTTGGCTGGCCACTTGTAAGCTTGAATCCTTTTTGGACTCCTGAGAGACACATACACAATGGTGCAGGCGTTAATTTCAATTTCAACAATTTAGGCCAGACCTCTTTAACATGCGCAGCGGCGGTACAAGCAGCGTGCTTTTAGATTGTTACTAATGTTGGCCAGAACCATATATATATATATATACGGTGTAAATTGGGTGTTTTTGGCAGGGAAATCACCAAATACTCGGTCCTATACGGTGTATATATACGGATCTGGCCAACCATATTAATGTGTTTTGCATCGGCCAGGATATACCTAGGCTGCTGTGCCTAAGGTGCTGCACACTTGCACATAATTAGTATTTATACGGTATTGTTGGCAGGGGGAGGTATGCGTAAGTACAGGCATTTGCGACATACATACACGCTTCTAGCCAACATTAAATACACTTAAAACTTGTACACAGAATTCTCCATGCATGCGGTTGCGTATAGAGTAAATAAAAAATTTACCTGGCCTTAGTTTTTCCATTTCTGTACACACCTATGCATAGTATACATAAATACACACTAAAATACACATAAATGCACAGTATTTAGGGTTCTGTCAACCTTGAATACGGTGCATCACATGTTGGGGGATTTGCAAGCAGTACCTAATGCAAAAACTGCTGTCACACATACACACACACACATGTGGTACGTTACGTGGGGGGGATTTAAAAGCGGTGCCTGATGCAAACACTGCTGTCTCATCACCAACATAAAAAACCACAAGTGGGGAATCTCAAAGACGTACCTGCACCATGGCCTCCCCTTCATGCTTCTCTAGCTCCTTTTTCAACCGCGCCACTCTGTTACTTATATTCAGGATCTCATCCGTGCGACCTTTAACGTAGCCCGCCAGCTCTGCACGTATAGACTCTGCCAGCTCACTGCACACATAACCACAAGGCGCATTAGTAGGGCATGCGTCATGTGATCAGCACGAAACAACAGCATATGTGCTTCCTGCCAGATGACTGCGCACATGACTACAAGGCACATTAATAGGGCATGCGTCAAAAATCCAGCACGAAATAACAACAGACATGCATTCTGCCAGCTCAGATACAGTGAGGTACAGCAGCAGGGCTCAGAACATTGCTTATATACTTAGGTATGGTTAGACGCCTTGAAGGACAAAGTCAGACAGCAGCCTTTATGGTGGGTTCTGTGTGTGAAGCTGATGTGTAGCACAGAGATTTATTTCTTCTTTGTGTCTGGCACGGGAAGGCATCATCCACCATTGGCAAAGCACCTATCGCGTTATATATAGGACACCCATCTCCTCTATTTTTGGACTTAAAGGCGTCATTCATCAGCACAGGAATACGATGCTCATTTCATCATTTCATTTTCATCAAACAATTGCTGCCAAGGCATCTCTTCAACTGGACTCCTCCAATTACAGTACTATTGCACTGAGCTCCAACCAGCATTACCTTGAACAAAGCCACTATCAAACACAGCCAGGCTGGTGAGCACCCACTCTCCCACGCACAACCACACCCGCATCCTCACCCACTTATCCACCCACATCCACACTCAATTACACACCCACACCCACACCCACACCCACACCCGCACCCGCACCCGCACCCGCACCCACACCCACACCCACACCCACACCCACACCCACACCCACACCCGCAACCTCACCCACTTATCCTCCAACTCACTCACATTCACACGCACTTACCCACCAACCCACCCACCTACCCACACCTGCAACCTCACTCACTCTTCCTCCAATCCAACCAATTCCACATAGCACTTACCCACCAGCCCACCCACCTACCCACACCTGCAACCTCACTCACTCTTCCTCCAATCCAACCAATTCCACAAGCACTTACCCACCAACCCACCCACCTCCCACACCTGCAACCTCACTCACTCTTCCTCCATCTCAACCAAATTCACACACACTTTACCACTAACCCACCCACCCACACACACACACACGCCCACACACACCTGCATCTCTGCTGATGATCTCGCAGGTCCTTGTTAGTGGCTCGCAGTGTTGCATGCCTCATCAGCAGATCTGGCACCTCTTGGTACTCATCCGCTCCTTCTAGTACAGACTCCAAGTAATGCTGGTACCTGCGGAGCTCCGAGCGTGTGTGGATCGTGCCAAGCGTGTGAGGAGTGTGTTGTGGATAGATAAGATCTGGCACCTCTTGGTACTCATCCGCTCCCTCTAGTACAGACTCCAAGTAATGCTGGTACCTGCGGAGCTCCAAGCGTGTGTGGATCGTGCCAAGCGTGTGAGGAGTGTGTTGTAAATAGATAAGATCTGGCACCTCTTGGTACTCATCTGCTCCCTCTAGTACAGACTCTAAGTGCTGCTGGTAGCAGCGCAGCTCCAAGCGTGTGTGGATCGTGCCAAGCGTGTTTTTTAGGGATGGCCAGAACCATAGATATACGGCGTATGTATGGTATGTTTGGCAGGGATATCACCAAGTATATGGCCATATACAGTGCATATGTACAGTTCTGGCCAACCTAGTATTCTTTAAAGTGCATGGGGGCATCAAGGTTACCTGGTTGCATACAAGAGGATCAAGGTTACCTTAGTTGCAGGAATGGTTTGCCATACCTGCGTAAGTGCCCTTTCCCTGCCAAAAAAACCGCATGCAATCTGAACATACACACGCACATGCTGTTCTGCCTGACGTTACAAACGTAGAACCTCCGCATTTTGCCTCATCACCGCATGTTCTTCTACAGCACCCCAAATGCACCCTCTCCTTCTCTTTTTCTAACGATAAAGATGATTCCCACTGCCTGCGTGCCCTTTCTTTCTCCCCTCAACTTCCTTTTCCCCTTTCTTCACTCCCACAGTCTCCTTTTCTAATGATTAGAATGATTCCCACTGCCTGGGTGTCCTCTCTTTCTCCCCTTAACTTCCTTTTCCCCTTTCTTCACTACCACAATCTGATGGCCCCCTCACCTCATGCTATTCTCAAGCACACCATGCACCATGCACCCTCTCAAACTTTGATGAAGTGATACCTGCTGCCTGCCTGCATGGCCATTTTGGTGCCCCACTCACCTCACGCTATTCTCAAGCACGTCACCTGCACCCTCGCGCTATTCTCAAGCACGTCACCTGCACCCTCACGCTATTCTTAAGCACGCTATTCACAAGCACGTCACGTGCACCTTCACGCTATCCTCAAGCACACCATGCACCATGCACCCTCTCAATTTTTGATGAAGTAATTGATCCCTGCTGCCTGCCTGCATGGACGCTCTTTTTTCTTCCATTCAGCAAGACAATCTGATGCCCCCCTCACCTCACGCTATTCTCAAGCACGTCACGTGCACCCTCACGCTATTCACAAGCACGCTATTCACAAGCACGTCACGTGCACCCTCACGTTATTCTTAAGCATGCCATGCACCCTCTCGTGCCTTGAATAAAGTGTCCCACTGCCTGGGTGCGTGGCCTTTCTTTTCCCCTTCCCTTTAATTTACACATCCTGGTAACCCTCTTACCTCATGTTCTTCTCCAACACGCCATGCACCCTCTCCTTCTCCGCTCGTAACTCCTCCAACTGGTCAGACAAGCCCTCTATTTCTTTCTCCTTGCCCATTCGCGCCTTGATCTCATCAGCCGCCTTCTTCTCCGCCCTGGCCCTCTTGGAATCGTTCTCTTGCAAAAACTTGCTGAACCTGATCAGTGACTCCTGCAGCTCTAAGTCCTTCATTTTTAGGGCCTCTTCGCGCTTTTTAAACACCTCCTCCTGCAGCAACAGGCACGCAGCGTGGACGCAGGCGGTGAGCACTAGAACAGCAGCAAGCACTTATAGTATGCACAGTATGAACAACTCCTCCTGCAGCACAGATAAGCAGCGTAAAAGCAAGACAAAGGCACGTGTAAGACAGCAAGCAATTACCAGGTATAACATGGTTATAAATAAGATTCCTTTAGACCCTTCCTCCTCCTGCAGCTTAGGCACGCAGCGTGAATGCAGGTTGTAAAAAACGAGACATACGCACGAGTTAAACCGCACATATAGTTTGCACAAACTCTTTAGGGCCTGCAGCTCATGCAACGTAAAAGCACATGGTAAGCACAAAACCCCGCTGTTTAAGTAGTTCAGACTAGAAGTAGCATATCTTGGCCAGAGCTAAATTAGATGGAGCTAACAGATCAAGTAAAAGCATACGTTTAGGTTGGCCAGAACCGTATATCTGCACCGTATATGCCCGTATGTATGGTGATTTCCCTGCTAGAAAAACGTATGTACACCGTATATACGTATAAATCAGTGTTGTGAATTTACGGCGTCAATCAGAAACGGCACCGTAAATTACGGTGCTTAAATGACGTCTACGTCACATAACCGTAATTAACGGTGAAATTCATACTGACGGTGGGAAATCGTAAGTAACGGTGCGGCGTCAGGAACTCAG
>Ga0307947_1000354_pt1 | contig 31379 bp, 37 predicted proteins | sample OrgLakmetagen232_FD_201840 | JGI IMG/M metagenome (GOLD analysis project Ga0307947, IMG submission 201840) | Saline water microbial communities from Organic Lake, Antarctica - #232 | ecosystem: Environmental > Aquatic > Non-marine Saline and Alkaline > Saline | place: Antarctica: Organic Lake...
GACCGGTCTCGCGTAACACACAATGCGTTTCGGTAGCCTTTTTGACACCAAGCAGAGATTTGAGGAAGCCAACGTGATTGGCGTGAGCAGTAGTGCGGCAAGAAGCAGTGTAAGAGAGGTAAGGAGACACACACATTATCTAAGGAGAGGACCTCGCTTTCAGGAGAACAAGGAGCTGAAACAAAACTACTCCACAGGCGGTGAAAAAACCACTCCCCACACTAATTAAAGAAAAGGAGCCACCTTGGTACCGGGTACCGCAAAACTTCTCCACCAATGGAATAAGAAAAGGATCAATAGGGATCAGGAGGGTTGATGTCAGATCAAATTACCGTCACTGCAAAGTATAAGACTCAGCACATCTACTAATGCCACGAGACATATAGAAACTCTCAACTCGCCTGTCAACCAACTTAGAAACTGCTCTGTCACACAATTCGTCGCTGCTAACAATTGGGCGTGATTGCAGGCTTGAAACCGTCTCCTGATGAGAGTTATTAGTAGAGTTGGCATGTCTGGTATGGACAATTTTGGCAGCGAAGTTGACAGAATGAACATGAAGCTTGGAAGCAAGTTTCTTATTTCTTTAAAATCAAGACCCAGCTCCTTAAGAGGCTCCAGCGTGTGATTGTTGTAGATGGTGCCACCCACTCCCAAAGGGATGGTGTGTAGGGTAACGGAGGAGCGAGGCTCCTTGAAGGATGGAGCAGAGGCCTTTTTGCTGTTCCAGCACGGCGCTCAGCTGGTTCTGTGGTCGAGTGTCCTCACAGTACTTGACCTCGTGAGGTAAATATCACGTTGAAGAATGTTGAGATCTTTGGGTCGGTGCTGTCTGGGGAAGATGGATCTGCTAATGGCTGGAAGTATTGTTATGGTGTACCTGGTCTCCCTCAGTTGCCCCCTGCCACTCCTAAGAACACACCCACCCTTCATTATTGCTTGTCTGTTGCTTTTCTGTTTTTGCGGGAGCAACTAGTACAGCATTCGGACGGCTGGAAGTAAACCTATTCTTGTCTGAGAAGCAGGGTGGAAAGAGCCACTTTGGTATGATTCTAGTTTCAGCTGTATTGGGAATCTGAAGGTTTTGCATAGCCAAGCCACTTGCTATCTATGTCCATGCAGACAAAGCAGGATCCTTGGGAGCCTTTCTTGCCGATGGCTTTGAAGATCATGCTGCATGCTGTAGAAAGATCGTGACTACTCCTTGTCCTGGTGGATCCTAGTACCTGGAAGTCAAGCGTGTATCAATGAGAACCTATCAGATGCATGCCATGCCAAATGAGCAGCAACAAACTGGCTGACGGTTCTTGATCCATGGTTTCGTCGGAAAAGGCAGGGCTGTTGATTGCTGCTTAATTCAATCAGAAATGCGTTGTTGATTTTGGCCATTGATTAAATTCGCAGTGGATACCATTTTCTACTTGAATCAACCGTGGCTATATTGCTGGTATAGCTTAGTAAACTACTCAATACTCAGCCAGATGGTTGAGTAAACTTCTCAGCCCTGGAGTAGAGGTGCGGCAGCCAACTACTAGAGTGTGTGTGGTATAGAATATGTCAGTGTGTTAAAGTGAGTTGGATTTGAGAAGCAGCAGAGAAAGAGAGATTACCGAAGGTGAAATGCCAGCCGTCTGAAGTGCAGTTCCCAGCCTTTGCTCGAGAGAGACTTGACCCTGGCTTAGATTTCTTCATTTAACATTTCTTCATTAAAACCCTTCCCCTTATAAATCATTTCATGAGGTGGGTCGTCCTGTTTGCAGACCTTCCCCCCTGTCCTTAGCTGAAATAAGATCCGTGCAAACAGAACAAGTTGTTACATATCCCAAAACCAATATAATATACAAACGTATCAGATAAATTTTAAAGGAAAAGTCTCTACCAACATGTGCCTGCAATCTTCTACCTAGGCAATTACTCCAATGTAATAGGTATGTAATACATCTCCTGATGACTGTATCCTCTCAATCTACCGAGCTGCATCCTTCTCACTCAACTCAGACTCTGATCCTAGATACAAAAAATATGGTAGGCAGTAAATACGCACTGGTCTGTTAACAGTATCTATCTAGTTTGAACTCGACTACAAGTCAATAAGAGTAGCAACACGCTTGATGAGCCGCAAACAGCCTCTCTTTTCTTCTACTTTTCCCAAGACACACAAAGCCTGCACATTTAGAGCACGCTCACACACTCGTATTCACACAGACACACACAGCACACTGAATAGAACCTGCACACACAGGGCACATACATGTCAACACAAAAGCACGGCCCCTGAGAATCAAGGCCCGCGCCAATTGGTCTAAAAACTACAACAACACCTGGAAGCTGGATCATTTCAAGGCATGATTTGGGCCTATGCCTGTTCTCTCTGATCTTGGGGAGGGGGGGGATTAACAGTGTGTGTGTGTCAGTACGACGCTTCAGGATTGTGTGCATGCGTGTGATCATGTGTGTGCTCATCTGACAGCCTCCTGCTCTACAGCCTTGAACACAGCCTGCAGGTTTACCCCCTGATGCTACTGCAGAGTTTGAATGCCGTGAAATTTGACAGCATGGCCGCTCAGAACCGCCACTACTTTCCTGCTGCCAGCCTACCGCTCAGGTTGTGGGGCCAACGCCTCCAACAGGCGACCCCAGGCATCTGACAGGATGACAGCGACAGCTTGGAAAGGGACGACTGAAACCCAAACTCCTCCACACACACATACACACACACGCACACACACACACCTCCTGGCTCCTATTGTTGGTAGGGCGTCCCTGCTCCTGACGGCATGACCTGACACAGAGACACACACACAGTGTCCCTGCAACCGACGGCATGACCTGACCTAACTACAGCAACAGCACTGAGAGCACCCTTGGCATAAGTAGGTGACTGGCACCTAGACCCCTCCTGCTGCTGGCTACTGGCGCAACAAGGCTACGTCTAAAGGGCAAAGGGTACGCAACCCTTGCACGCATCGCTCTATGAGTAGGCTGGGAACCCCTAGAACGCACGAACTACACAACCCCCTTGATGCTAATGGCCCCCGTGTGGTGGCCCTTGCTGCTGCATGAATACGCCTTCACTATGATAATGCCCGGCAGCTGCTGCCGCTGCTGCACCTCCCAACGGCACAGGTGCCGGCCTGCATGTGTGAGTGTGTGTATGTGTGTGTGCGTGTGTGCATGTGTGTCTACTTGTGTTTATATGTTTTTATGTGTGTGTTGTGCATGTGTTTAGTGTATCTTTGTGTGAGTGTATGTGTGTGCGTGTGTTGTGTAAATTTGTCATTTATAGGATAAACGTGTGTAAGGGCGCATGCATCGCCGGCATGCAAATACCCACACCCACATTAAAAGATTGACACATGCAATTGGACACTCATGCACATTCACATGTACACGTGCACACATGCACAAACATACACACAAACGTTAACATGCACGCACACGCTCACATACAGGCACACACACATGCCTGTGTGGCTCTTGCTGGTTGTTTTCAGCCACTTCCATTGCGCTGTCTGCAGCATGGGAGTAGGAGGAGTGCCCCCTACGAGCGTTCAGGGGGCTCACCATGTTGTGGGTGGTACCTGTGAGTGTGTGTGTGTGCGCGTGTATGTGTACGTAGTATGTCATAGTGTGTATACGTATGCTTGTGTGTATGCAATAGTATGTATGCGTGCATACATTCATGCGTGTGGCGTCGTGTGTGTGTGTGTGTGTGTACATGTGTGCTTGCGTGTACGTGCTGTCATAATGGCACAGAGTTTCACCTGTCGGCTGCTGAGGGTGTTGTTGCTGCTGCTGGTGGTGGCGTTTACTGTGGGCTGAAGCAGCAGCTGCGGCAGCAGCAGCGAGGCTTTCGTCTGTTTGAACTGGCCCTGCGTGCATGTGTGTGCGTGTGTATGTGTGTGCGTGCGTGTGCGTGTGTGCATGTATGTGTGTGTGTACATGTGTGTGTACATGTGTGTGTGTTTGTGTGTGTGTATGTGTGTATATGTGTGCGTGTATGTGAGCATGTGTGTCTGTGTGTCTGTGTGTGTATATATATGTGCCCTTATGCATGAGTGGCTGTGTGCATGGGAGTGTCAGCTCCAGCTACTCTCACCTGAATGAGGCTGAGGGAAGAGCTGCACCGGAAAGGAGTGCGGCAAGTGCTCACTGCCCTCCACATTCTGTAATTGTGTGTACGTGTGTGTGTATATTTGTGTGTTTGTGAGAGTATGTGTGTGTTTGTTTTTGTTTGTGCATGTGCGTGTGTGTGTAAGCATGTGCGTGTTCGCGTGAACAAGTGTGCTTGTGCTTGCATGTGTCCGCGTATGTGTGTGTTTACTGAGGCATAAACAGCCTTCTCACCTCGTACTCTTGTTGCAGCAAACTGAATAGGGCAGCCTTGGGCACCGCATCCACTGTTCCAAAATCCTTGACAATCGTGTGCAGGATACGCTCCAGAGTCTGCCTGCTCGCGTGCGCGCTGGCCTTGCGCTGCTGCTGGATGCTGCCTGCAGGTCGTAACAAAAAGGGAGTCGTTGCGGGGACAGTACGTTCACACCATGTGTATATATATTTGTGTGTATATGTTTGTGTGCGTGTGTGTATGTGCGTGTGCGCACGAGTGCACCTGTATGTGCGAATGAGTGTGTTTGTGTGTGTATGAGTGTGTGGGCGTATTTTTGTTCATGTGTATGTGTGAGTGTGTTTATATTGTGTGTATGTGTGTATGTGTGTGTGTGTGTGTGCATGTGTGTGTGAGTGTGTGTTTGTTCGGGTGCATGTGTACACGTGTATGTTTGTATGTGCATGCGAGTGTGTGTGTCTGTGTGTGTCTGTGCCTGCGTGTGTGTGTGACTGCAGGCGTATCGTGTGCGTATCGTGTGCGAGTAGCTGTAATTCCGGGGTAGTTTCTCAGCACCATCCCCTCACCAGAGTACAGGTGACTAATGCTGTTGGCAGCACACACAAACTGGCTATACAGAGTTTTCTCGCTCTCTAAATCTACGCATTCCTGCAGCTTTCTCTTCTTCCCTTTGCTGTAAGACATATTTTCTCATAAATTATATCAATTTGCTGTAAACTGCTGCACAAAAAGCAGCCTCTCCGTTTGAGCTCTCAAACATGCCTGAGTCTCCCTTCAAGCCTGACATTCTGGCAGGGAAGGTAAATCTGGAAAACTCTGGTTATGTTTGCCTTGTCACAGCCCTGAATGTGTAAACCCTAGGTGCCTACCTGCAACAGGTGGCCCTGGTCACGGGAGGAACCTCGGGAATAGGTTTTGAAATAGCCACTCAGCTGGGTGAGTTTGCGAGCAGCGTGTATCACAAGCTAGCACACATACAGAGACACACATACACATAAACACACATGCGCACACATATACACACACACGCACGCACGCACACACGCTCACACACATACATACACACGCACGCAAGCGTGCGCTCACACACACACACAAACACACGCACACACACAAACACACACACACGTGCGCGTACACACGCACGCATGGGCGCGCACGCACGGGCGCACTCACACACACACACATTACACACACTGACACACACACATACATACACGTACACACGCACACAAACACACGTACACACATGTACACACAGGTCTGCATGGGGCAAAGGTTGTGGTCACTGGCAGGCGCCAACAGGTGCTAGATGCTGCATGTACGGCCATGCGGGATCGCGGAATCACTGTGTTAGGCATGCAGGTGAGGTAATGGGTACACACTGCACACAGTGCATAACTCTAACACAGAATGCCTGATGTGTGCGTAAGAATGTAGGATAAGAACGCAAGGCATGCTTTGCGACATCCCACCGTAGAGTGGTCGCAGTTCTGTCATGGCTCAAACAAAACCGCCAATTACAATGCAGGGGGATGTGCGGCAACAAATTTCGTGTCAGGCCTGGATAGATGAGGTGAGAAGGACCAAATGTATGTGGGTGGTTGTTTTTGTGTGTGTGTATATGTTGTACCAGCAGCAGCAGCAGCAGCAGCAGCAGCAGCAGTTGCCGACGGATAGGAAAGAAGAAAAATTAACAAGAAACATGTGTATGGTAGGTGTTTGTTCCTGTGATTGTGTATGTTTTTGTGTGTATCTATGTGTGTATTTGTCAATGAGCGTGCGTGGCACTTGTAAAAACAAGTGGGCCTTCATCAGTAGTGTCTTGCCTGATTCTCCTTTTTAGAGTGGCACGGTACGAGGATTTGGATGGGCGTGAAATGGTGTATATTCATCGACCTCAAAAATGGATCGCAGATCCACTTACGCTTCCCTCTGCGTCGGCCACTCACATTTCCCTCCATGTCAGCCATCATTGCTCACCTAAGTCAGATTTCTACCACAACCAGCACAGCCAGGTTAGAAGCGCAACCGCAGATTCTCTGATCAGAGGCTTTTGGGGTTGAGGCTTTTGGAGTTGAGGCATTTTAGGCTGGAATTGCGGCAGGAACTGTATCAGCATTAGTGTCCTCTAGGCTTATATATAGGGCTGGCCAAAACCGTATGAAAACACCGTGTATGACCGTACATTAAACAAATTTTCTGCCAAAAATACCGTATACACACCGTTTATATAAGGTTCTGGCCAACCCTACTCATACACAATCGGGGGTGCCTCTACCCAGGTTGCTCAGTTGATCGGTTGCTGACTGGTCTCGGCCAGCCACAACAATTTATTGCCTCAGGCAGGAGGCTGTTCGAAAAACAATCTCCTGACAGTCACGTGTAAATTTTGGGCCTCTGGCCCAAAATGACCCCTTCCCCCCCAAACCCCCCTTCCTGACCCCCCACACAAATAAAAAGGATGTCAATTTGCTCAGAATTTAAGCAGCTATCTGCCTGCACGGTTCTCATGTCAGTTTATCCAATTCCTGAAGAGTTTTAGGGCAACAACTGGTTTGCGCACGCTCTTGACTGACCACCTGTTTAGTGCACAAATCCAAACAAAACCTTTGCCAAAGCACTTTTTCACATCATTCATGCATGCAACTTGTGCATAATGCAATATGTGAACTGCATGTTTGGAATGTATTGCTGGTAATTTGCCTGAACATACCCCCGCGACCTACTTGGGGGCATTCCATGCATTTCTATGACCAGGCACCCAGACCCCTCCTTTAATCAAATCATCCAACAAGAATCCCAATTGAACGGGCTTGAACCGAGGAATCCAAAAATGATTAAAACATTTAGTGAAAGTGGCCCAGTAAAATTCTGGAGACCTCACCCAAAATTCTCAGACCCCCCTTGCCCCCCCCCCCTGCCCCCTCCAGAATCGACTTATTTGTATACCAATCAATAGCTCTCGATGTCAAGATTCCGAGTTTATTTGTAGTTTGTAAATTATATTTCAATCGACACGTGACACCAAAAAGTTATGATAACTACAGCCTCTTGACTCAGGGATGCTGACTCAGGGATGGGGAAACAGGTTGCGTGTTTTGATTTGGAACATTCACTAAACGAGCCAAGGAGTGAAAACGATGAGTGCCAGGAAGCGCAGAGCACAAGGAAACAAACCTCAGTCGAGGCCAGACAGATGCGATGAGGATGCTCAAGCGTCTTGAATTCCTTGGTCAACTGCGCTGCCAAAATAGTCAAGGGCAGCCACAAACTGGAAAACACAGCTGTGTTGTACTGATATCCGCAGATTGAGTCAAAGCTTGGGCGACTGGGTTTCTTGATCAACTTTGCTGATTGAATAGGAAGGTGCAGCGCCAAAATTGCGCAACATTGTTGCTGACGTATTTGCAGATTGAGGCAAAGCTTGGGCGAATGGATTTCTTGGTCAACTGCGCTGCTGGAAACTTCTTGGCAACGGCAGAGAACCTCACTCCCAACGGCTTCAGGACAGGTACGGTAATTGCACCCTCCAGCACTGTGGGACAGGTAATAATGCAGATGTACCCTGCCTTTGGTCAGGGAACGAGCGAGCACACCCTGGGTTAGAAGGGCAGGTACGGTAATCGCACCCTGCTGAAGGACCCTTTGGTGAGGGAGTTTTACAGTAACCAGTACCAAAGCGGCTCCTTTCCCTTAAATACTGTGGGGAGCGGTTTTTCACAGCCTGCGTAGTTCTTCTTTTCCTTTCCTGTAGGACAGGGATGCAGGTGCACCCTGTTTTCGGTCAGGGAAAGATGCACACACACACACTGCGCAAGGGCATGTATGTAATTGCACCCTGTTTTTAATCAGGGAAACATGCACAAACACACCCTGCGCTAGGGCATGTATGTAATTGCACCCTGTTTTCGGTCAGGGTAAGATGCACAAACATGCCCTGCGTGAGGGCATGCATGTAATTGCACCCTGCTGTAGGACAGGTACGCAAACGCACCCTGCTGCAGGGCTAAATAGGACAGTCTGTGTGTGCGTACGTACGTGTGTGTGCGTACGTGTATGTGAGTGTGTGTGTGCGTGCGTGCGTGTGTGCGTGCGTGTGTCATGGCTGCATGAAGCATCTGTGAGTACTTACGTTTTCAGCGCCTTCCCCTCACCCGAGTGCAGCAGGTGGCTAATGCTGTTGGCGGCACTTAACCCAAATGGCTGGCTGTGCAGAGTCTTCTCGCTCTCTATTTCTACGCATTCCTGCACAGCTTGCGGTGGGAGAGGTCACAAGCAGCAAAGTCACGCGCTTTGCACATGCGCGCAAAGCGCAGGCACCCTCAACAAACACACACACACACTCGCACACACACAAACACACACGTGCTTTCTCTAATACTTGAGATCAGCTCTCCTTATGCCCTATATTCCTATATTTAAATAGGGTTGACACAGCAGATCTAAGTGACAACGTCAACGACATGAAAACGCAAGCACACATGGCAGGCCGTTGGATACATCTGACCTTAACGTCCTGCCCATATATGTCTAATTTGGACCTTCTGCCGATGACTGAACTGAACCTTCTGCCGTTCGTCTCCCTGCCATTTATTTAGCCCATCCCTCCTAATTTGCTCCCCACCTGTGCACATAAGATAACATGCGAGCAAAAGCCGTGCCTCTTATGGGCATAGATCTCCTCTCCCCTCATCGACACTGCCTCAACACAACCCGTGCTTTTCAAGCACAATTGCCTTTCATACTGCTGACCACGCAGTCCTGAGAATGCAGCCAGCTCTCTGCATGGTTGTAGAAAGAGGTACACAGTTTGAACAACTGGAGGCTTGTCCACGTTATGGCGCCTCCTTGTTTTCTTTTTTCACGAGAGCGTGTTCTTGACATTTCCTACCTTGCCCCTTTCATATACATAGTCCTGCACCTCTGCCGAAATTCCTGCTGCACACTTGCAGATGCAAGCAGTTGTGGGAATCGTTGCCTCTTCATAAATTGTGCTCATCCGCTGTGCCCCTTGTACACTGCCCTGGTCATTTCTGCTGCACACTGCACACTTGCATATGCACGCAGTCGTGAAATGAATGCCTCTTCACTCACTTTGCCCCTTGTACACTGCCCTGATCATTTCTCCTGCACACTTGCATATGCACGCAGTCATGGAGTTATGCCTTTTCATTCAATGTGCTCATCCGCTGTGCCCCTTGTACACTGCCCTGATCATTTCTGCTGCACACTTGCATGTGCACAAAGTTGTGGAGAATGATGCCGTTTTCGTGAGCAGAGATACACTGCCCCCTCACACACACCGAGCAATTTCACCCTACCCCTTCCACTCAGTCTTGCACCTCTCCCTATCTGCTGCACACTTTCATACGCACACAGTTGCGAGCAATTTCGGTAATGTGGTCATTTACACTGCCCCTTTCTTACAGTCCTGCAGCTCCTTTGAAAGTAGTCCATCTGTATATGTACCACCACATTCACCCCAATCTACACACATACACACATAAAACACACATACAAACATAAATACACACACACATACACACATAAACACACACACATCGCACACACAGTCATGGAGATAGATGCCATTGGTACCTTCACCATGAGCCAGGCCGCCTTCCGCCTCCTCAAACAATCAGACTCAGCATGCATCACTAACATCAGCGCGACCTTGCAGTATGGTGCCACGTGGTGGCAGGTGAGCAAGGGCACTCTATCGTGTGCGTGCATGTGTGTGTGTGTTTCGTGTGTGGTGTGTGTGTGTTCATGTGTGCTTTGCTCGGCCACATCAGCGCGAGACCTTGCAGTATGGTGCCACGTGGTGGCAGGTGAGCACGGGTGTTCTATCGTGTGCGTGCGTGCGTGCGTGTGTGTGTTTCGTGTGTGGGGTGTGTGTATTCATGTGTGCGTTGCTCGGCCACATTAGCACAATCTTGCAGTATGGTGCCACGTGGTGGCAGGTGAGCAAGGGTGTTCTATCGTGTGCGTGCGTGCGTGCGTGTGTGTGTTTCGTGTGTGGGGTGTGTGTATTCATGTGTGCGTTGCTCGGCCACATCAGCGCAATCTTGCAGTATGGTGCCACGTGGTGGCAGGTGAGCGAGGCTGTTCTGCTGTGAATCTGAACAACGATGTATGTATGTGTGTGTGCGTGTATGTTTGTGTGTGTGTTCGTGTGCATCATGAGGTGGTGCTGCTCTATTATGTTGTTCTTATTTGTGATTTATGGTGCGCAAGCATGGGAAAAAGAACTGGAACAGAAGCACGGTCGCTTGTTTGTGCTTTTTGTGACTTGAGAGCCAAAGAGCGTAAAGGTTCATACACAACGGGCAGTAGACAAAGAAGGAGTGCGTTCCTGCACACGTGTGCACACATGCTCATATGTAAGGCACATGGCATATGCCATCGCCCAAAGTCTGCTGTGGGCAGCTTGGCGCATGTGCGCTCATTCACAAGCATACACACAAAAACACACACATGTACACACACATAACCACGCTACACATAGAGACAATACACACACATACACACGCACACATGCACACACACATGAACACTCACAGGCCCATGCCTCTGCTGCAAAGTCTGCAGTGGACAGCTTGACGCGCAGCTTAGCGCTGGAGTGGGGTGTGTATGGGATTCGTGTGAATGGAGTGGCCCCAGGGCCCATCGAGGGCACTGCAGGTGTGTGTGTGTGTGTGTAATTGAGAGACCTCCTGTCTTTGCACTTTGTGCACGCAAGCCTTATCAAGCTCTCTGCAGGAAAGGTGGTGGAGGAGTTAGTGCAGTGTGTTGTCCCTCCTTGTGTGTGTTGTGTGTGTATGTGTGTGTCTCTGTGTGTGTGTCCCTGTGTGTGTATGTGTGTGTTGTGTGTATGTGTGTGTGCGTTTCAAGCACGCAACAAAGTATACGTGCAGGCCTCTTGCAGTTGGGCCCCAGCTCCGCAGTGAGGGTGCAGGAGTAGCTGCAGTGTGTGTATGTGTGTGTGTCCCTTCTTGCGCGTGTGTATACACATATATTATTACACACACACGCTGTGTGCGTGCAGGCATCATGAAGCTGGGCCCCAGCTCCGCGGGAAAGGTGCAGGAGGAGCTGACAGCACGCGTGCCTTTGGGACGCATGGGCAGCACATGGGATATTGCCATGGCTTGCACATACCTTGCGTCGCCAGCTGCAGGGTGGGTGTCTGTGTTCGCTCACTGTTGCTGCTGCGGCTACTGATAAGTTAAGACAATGCTTTAGATGGCAGGCAGGAGGCATAAAGCGCAATTCCATGGCAGCACGCGTATGCGTACGCGTGAGCGCACGTGCGCAAACACGCACACATACACATGCACACCCCCACACGTCCCCCCCCCACACACACACGCACACACACGCACACACACCTACACACACCTACACGCACGCACACACAAAATCACACACACGCACACACACCCCAAACAACACACAGATACATCTCTGGTGACACGCTGGTGGTCGACGGAGCCAGCTGGATGTGGGACCCCCCTCTAGTGCCAAGGGAGGTGGTGGCCAAGGTGTGGGTTCTGTGTTTGGTAACTAGGGTTGGCCAGAATTAAATATATACACAGGTTTGGCCAGGACCGCATATTTACACTGTATATGACCGTACATTTGGTGATTCCCCTGCCAAAAATACCGTATATACACCGTACTTATATGAACGGTTCTGGTCCACCCAACAAACCTATACACGGTGTTTTTGTAGGATCATCAATGGATTTTGAGGCGCTTACTCATAAGCACTTGATAATTGTATTCTTGTATACGCTTGTTGCAGTTTAAGAGTAGTGAACAGTTTAAGAGTAGTGAACACTAGCGAGGGTAAGGGTGTCAGCACACACATACACACACTTGGCACACAAAAACGTAGGCGCACCCTGTGACAAGGTATAATGATACATATGACATACAGGTTACATATAGGATACATTTAGGATACATTTAGGAATGCATTTAGGATACATATAGGATACATGTAAGCAAGGTTGTTCATTTATTTCGGGGTTCGGTCAAAAGTTTAGGTTCGCAAACTTTCATGCATTGTAACGAACCTTAAAATGCCGTTCGCAAGCTATTAAACGTTCGTCGAACTTCAAGCCTTTTATCCGAACTCTTGGTCCCAAAATTGCAGCCGAAAATGCAGGAAAGAGCCTTAGATGGCCGTCAAACGTGCTGATTAATTGTAATGTTTTATCAAGACAACAAGAGCATGTTTTGGACGAGTAGTGCATAGCTATTTGTACATCGTGTCGTACTGGTAGGCGTGGCGGGCCACTGCGAAAGAAAATAAAAAGAACTGACCTGAAGAGGTTGTGCGGAAGGAAAAAAAGCCTTGCAGGCAGTAAAAACCACTCCCCACATCAATTAAGGAAAGGAGCCACTTTGGTATCGGGTAAACACTCCTCCACCAAAGGAAAAAGAAAATACCAATGAGGATTAGGAGGGTTGCAGGCTTGAAATCGTCTCCTGATGAGAGTTGATATTAGTGCTAGAAAGGGTACGTCTGGTATGGACAAGTTTGGCAGCGTAATTGACAGAATGAACATGAAGCTTGGAAGCAGGTTTCTTAACTATTTGAGAATCAAGACCCAGCTCCTTAAGAGGCTCCAGCGTGTGATTGTTGTAGATAGTGCCACCCACTCCCAAAAGGATGGTATGGAGGGTAACGGAGGCTCCTTGAAGGATGGAGCAGAGGCCTTTATGCTGTTCCTGCGCGGCGCTCAGCTGGTTCTGCGGTCTAGTGTCCTCACAGTACTTGATCTTGATGAGGTGCATGTCACGTTGTAGAATGCTGAGATATTTGGGTCGGTGCTGTCTGGGGAGAGATTGTGCGCATTGGCAGCATGGATTTGGAAGGACGTTAAGTTGTGTTTTGCGCCACACAGCTACGGAAATTGTCGCCACTGTGGTAGCTGCTTTTGTTGGTATGACTTTGTGTGATGGTGGTGGTGTGGAGTATATTTATTCTGCACAATTTCTATAACTAAATTGCGGGACAAGCCAAGTCTGATGCTTGGTTCAGTCAGTGAAATGACCTGGAAAAACAATGCACATTGGTAGCCGGTAGTGACGACGCACTTGGCCTAGAATTGAATAAAGGTACACTGGTAGCTGGCAGTGACGACACACGCAACTTGGTCCTGAAAAACAATGCACACTGGTAGCCGGTAGTGACGACACACTCGGCCTAGAACTGAATAAAGGTACACTGGTAGCTGGAAGTGACGACACACGCAACTTGGTCCTGAAAAACAATGCACACTGGTAGCCGGTAGTGACGACGCACTCGGCCTAGAATTGAATAAAGGTACACTGGTAGCTGGCAGTGACGACACACGCAACTTGGTCCTGAAAAACAATGCACACTGGTAGCCGGTAGTGACGACGCACTCGGCCTATAATTGAATAAAGGTACACTGGTAGCTGGCAGTGACGACACACGCAACTTGGTCCTGAAAAACAATGCACATTGGTAGCCGGTAGTGACGACGCACTCGGCCTAGAATTGAATAAAGGTACACTGGTAGCTGGCAGTGACGACACACACAACTTGGTCCTGAAAAACAATGCACATTGGTAGCCGGTAGTGACGACGCACTCGGCCTAGAATTGAATAAAGGTACACTGGTAGCTGGCAGTGACGACACACGCAACTTGGTCCTGAAAAACATTGCACATTGGTAGCCGGTAGTGACGACACACGCAACGTAAGACGTGATTGAGGAAAAGAGTGCCAAGGCGCCCGCACCTAACACAAATCTGACTTGATGCAACGCTATTCTGTCACCACCACTAACGTACACACACACACATACACACACACATACACACACACACAGGTGTCCCGTGGAGTGGAGTCCCAGAGCCGTACGGCTGGCCTTGCTAGAGCAGCAGCCGCTCGCAGCAAGTTGTGATTGAGGTGATTATAATACGTCCATCAAGCAGCTTAAAAGAGAGAGGCTGGGGCTTGAACTATTTGCCTTGGCAAAGTTGTAAGACCTATAGCGACTGCAGCTATGGTGTGACATGCAGTTGGGAAAATGTACACTGCTCTAATCGGCAAACAGCTCAAAGCTGATGTAGCTAGTTATCTGTATCGACCAGTGCAATTTTGTACCTCCGTCTTGCTCTTTTCCCTTTTTTTTTTTCTTATGAGCTTCTAGATGTACCGGCACAGTTTGTATCTCTATTTCTTGCTCTCTTTTTTTCAAGCAGGCTTGGCTTACTGTATCGGCATGTGCAGCCAGGCATCACCCACGTGGCCTCTGCGTTTGGGTTCACCTGATATTGTCCGATGGGGTTCGTGCATTTTTCTCTTTTCCTACTAGATCATCACAGTGATGATATTGTTTCTCCCTGCCTGCTTTATTTGTCTCTCATACTCCGTGCAATCCTCAATCAATTTATTATTTAAGACCTTCCCTTTGCTCCCAACTGCAGAGAGCGCGAGTTCTCTCATTCTATATCAAATTTGTGACAACTTCGTCCTAGCCTTCCTATTTTATTTTATAAGCAAGGTTGCGCGCCAGCTAAAGAAAAGACATCTAGCAGAGGTTCCGAAATTCGCCTCGCTCGTTCTAGGTATGCCTCCACGCTGCATATCAATTTGAAAGAACCAGGCAGTTACAGCAGGGTTGCATAATACGCCCTGCAAGCGCTTGTAGCCTAGCCGTATGCGAACAGCGTCAATTCAGGCGAACAGCGTCAATTCAACTTCCGTTACTTCAAAACAGTGCCAATCCAGCTCTAAACTTTATCTTATAGGTAATATTTAACATGTTCATAATTTTTATTATGAAGCAAAGGAGCGGTCTTGGCTCATTTGTACATGTGGCTACTGTGGCATATGGGTAGCCACCATCAGTACTGCATATATTCTACATATGATAAACCCTCGTAGTGTAGCGTATTCGTAGCATAGCGTAGCCGTAGCGTATTGTGCAACCCTGGGCAGTGAGAAATCATTTTTCAAATTAATTAAGGCAACGTGGTTGACAGAAAGCATATATGGAGCTTGGAAGCAAAATTTTTTAACCCTTTAAAAACGAAGACTCAAATCCTTGGATGCTTTTATTGTGTGGCTAAGTTCTGTATATGGTGCCACCCACGCCCAAAAAGCACAATTGTGGAACGTAGACTTTGCATAGTTAGCCGTTTGCTGCTGCCTATATCCATGGAGGCAAAGTGTACATATGGTTCCTCAAGACATACACTATTCCTGCTGGTATGTAAGCAATTTGGGCCACTCCTTACTTACAACAAGGCAAAGATATGGACGATCCCTTGCTGCAGGAATGGCTGTTGGCAGTGTTGAAAAGGATGTTGGGGGACACCACCCCTTCATGGCGTGTCATGCGCTAGTGTGGATTGGAACCCTTACAATTCAATTGGTTTCGCGCGGGCGGCAATGCGGCTGTACAATTTTTTGACTAAATCCAACAGCTTCACAATAAAAAAGGTCTTACATGCTGACATGCAGCTGAGTACAAAATCCAATGACTGTTGGTCAGCCCATATTCTTTCTGCCATAGATGATCTGACACAATCGTATATCTTCAAACAGAAGCTGCAAAACTGCGAACCTATTGATCTCAGCCGTTATGTTGTAGACCTCAGGGAGAGACACATGGAAAACTGGGCAAATAACATGTCATATGCAGTACAGCTCGTGTCAGACTTTGTGTTCACACCCTACGCTTTAAGACAGCGACATGGAATCAAAGTAATTTCCCCACCTGTGACCTGTGTGATACAGAGGATGTCCAAGATGAACAGCATGTTCTTTTCCACTGCAGAATCTGAAAAGAAAAGGAAAAGACTCCGCTGGTAGTGATGACACAGCCAGCATGATTAAGGGAGGGGGTTACTTAGGTGCCCACACCAGGCAACCCCCCACCGCGTAAACAATTTAAGATTAATGTGGGTCAGGGGGGGTGTGTCCCGTAGCATCCGGACCCAATCCTTGACTGTTGTTGCTTGTGTTATATTGCAGTGCGTACCTTGTTTTATAAGTGCGGATGCATGTCTAATGGAGTGTTTATTCAGTTTTTGTGTCAATTTTTTAATCGAATGGTAATCCGGATTAAGGTCTGCCAGAGATTTGTCTGTATAGTCTTTGTAGATAGTTCCCATAGCTCTAGCGAGGATCACGTAAAGCTTGACTTCCCTATATCCTTGTCTGTTTAGGTTGGCCATAAGCATGCTGTGCTGTGCTTTTGCTTTTTGGAGTTGGGGATCAGGCCTGGTGTCTTCACAGAATTTAAACTCAATCAGGTGAACCTCCCGCTGGTTTGGATTTAATTTCTTGTCTTAAGCAAGCTGTTGAAAGTTTGGGTTGCGGGTAGTTACGCGAGAGGAGCATACAGTGCTAGGTAGAAATAGGGTGGCGTCAGGACGAGAAGAGGCTTTTTTTAAAGCATGTGCTGTTAGTTTTGGAAGCAACCAAGAGGGCAGTGTTTTGTTGGCAGTGTTTCTCAGATCTAGGCCTTGCTCTGATAGTTTATTTGCGCTGCCTACGTCAGTGTAGGCAATTTGGTTGGCACCGCATCGTCCCTTTTGTAGGGCATGGACAATCAGCATGCTTGCCATATTGTGGCGTTTTATACTCATGTTCCTCTTTTTAGTGTGTTGGCAACCTGAGAATCTGTGAAGCGCACTATCAGTGCAAGGGCAGATGGGGCAGTTTGCATTGGGAGAGAAGCCGTACCTGTAGGCGTGTTTTTTTTATTAACAATCGTACCTTTCACGCCCAGTTGTTGGCAGTGACGATTCGTGTGATTTGGCTAGTTGAGTTGTTTTGCCTAGTCTCTTTCAATAAGCTCGAGAAGCCAGTTTATTTAACACCGTACTAACAATGTATCACGCCGCAAAAATATTGTTTTTGGGGGGTGCGGCGAGCTCACACCCCCTGAAATATATAAATAGTTGAGGGGGTGCGGATTGGTGCGGATTAATTCTAAATAATTACTTTTGAGTTTTTGACGGGTCATGAGTGGGAAAGAGCCCCCGAGAGCCCCTGTGGGGCGTGTCCAGACAGGGATGGCCAGCTTCTGCAAGCCCCCCCCGACCGCCGAGCAGCATGAGCAGCAACATCTAGAGGAAGGGCAGAAGTTCAAGCAGCAAGTGCAGAAGCAGCGTAACAATGTACAATGGATGACAGAGTTCAGCAGAACCAGACTCAGTTTGATATTTCTCAGTGCACTTGGACAAAAAATATGTTAATGTGTTATGGAATGCACCTCTGAGTCCCTTGGTGCGGTTCCGAGGGCATTTTGCCCCTGCGGATTGGTGCGGCAAGCACTAGGTTATATATTGGAAGGGGTGCGGATTGGTGCGGACAGGGTAGAAATAACTCTTTCTTTGAGGGGTGCGGAATGAGTACATGTCAGTACGGTATAGCATTTCCTGAACCAGACATTTTGGTTTTAGGAAGAATCCCTAGGAGTCGTGTGAAACTAGGAATTTAGACAGCGGAATTACGCTGAACCAAAATTATACAAGCTTCTGCTATCATTTTGAGCATGTACAACAATCCTAAAGGAGCACGTGAGCAGACACACGAAGAATGGAAGACACTCAACCAGGAGCAGATACTGTCATTGCTAGGACTTGCAAGACACAGCAGCAGCAAGAGGAGAAGGGATACCAAGGTATCACACAATCCTTATTGGAGTCACGCGTAGCAGCATGCTTTAAAAATCCTAACTGAATGTTCATCAAAAGCATGATATGGGGTTAGGGGTTTAGGGTTTAGGGTTAGGGTTTAGGGTTTAGGTTCTCCATCATTTTGTAGAACACCATAAACAAATTATTACATTCTCAGGCCAGGATGCTTTTTGAGAAAGCTTGTGTAATTATCATCGGCCGAGGTCCTGATGATTACCATTTGATGCAGTCCAATTGTGAGGTTTACTTAGTGTTGGGTGTGGTGCACACACCAGGCAGTAGTGCAATGCCGTGGCCTCCGCTGAGCAAGCCCTGCATTGGCAGCCACCCACAGAGAAATTAGGTTAATAGCATAGGGAGCAATGTTTCCTGTATCAGCTATTAAACTGATCTAAACAGATACTACACTTGATCTTAGCCAAAAGGCCGAGAATGGTGTGAAGCCTGAAGAGGACATGCATCAAACCGTCAAACAAATCCGGCAGCAAAGGTGCACGCGTACACATTTGCAGCTTGTACTTCATCTTAATGATTCTCTAGCTCATCATCAGCAACGGTAGAGATGGCATACTAAGAAGGCAAGTGCTTGGTTCGGCAGGAGCAGCAACAGCAGTCCTTACTAGACCTAGATTTCAGTGCCACCAGTCACGCGTGTGTTTCTCCCTCCTCCCTTCAATCTCTGCTGCCCAAACATTGCATAGCTTGAGGAATAGATGTTCGAGATGCATCCTGATTCCTGCACATTTCATACTCCTGCACCTGCTCCTGCACCAGTCCAGTCAAGTCACTCACAAGCATTTGCATCTTTCTATTCATTGGGGCCCGTACTGTACTTTCCCCCCACTCTCCTTCTTTCCCCCCCCTCTCCCGGTCAAGGTGCGCGTATGTAGTATGTGGTTCACCTTTATGTTTTTCTAGCTCCCTCATCATCCCTCTAGCTCATCCCTCTAGCTCATCATCCCTCCCTCTAGCTCATCATCCCTCCCTCTAGCTCATCATCCCTCTAGCTCATCCCTCTAGCTACCTCATCATCCCTCTAGCTCCCTCATCATCAGTAACGGATTCCTTAGTTCGGCAGCATCCGCAGCAGCAGTAGCAGTCCTTACCTAAATTTCAGTGCACCAGTCACGTACGTGTTTCTCTCTACAGTGGCTTATGATGAACCTTCAAGAATGTAAGACATGACACAAGGCAGCGCCGCTTCGGGGTGGAGGTTTCATGTGTCTTGCAATGCCGTTATAATTGTTTCAGTTGATTTGGGGGACCGCGAAATTTCAGTGCACCAGTTTGGGGGACCGCGAACGGTCGAAAATTTTGGAGTATACCTCTGTGTGGCAATGACTCACGGTTTTCATTGATTGGATGGATTGGTGTGGCAATGACGCACGGTTTTCATTGGTGTGGCAATGACTCACGGTTTTCTTTAGTTAAAGGCGAAAGAAAATACGCTTTGAATCAATGCCGAGAATGGCGATTCGTTAGCGTGTAGGCATACATTGCAAACGAGCCAGCTATAAAGGTGCAAACGATGTATTTCCTGTGCTTTCAGCCAGAAGGAAACAAAAAATTTTTTCAGGGTACAGTGTGTGTGGAATTCAATTGATTGGGTGCCCGGGGCGGCAGTGCCGCGATCCAGGCCTTGCAAAAATTAAACCGTGCACATACCCCGTAGAGCAGTGCTGCTGAAGCCGCAGCCAAAGTGCAATGGGAGCAGACCCAACATGCGAACCCCCTTGAGGATCAGGGTTACGCACCGGTCAGGTAAGTATGTTAACATTGTCGCTGCTCGCGATATAGCAACTTTGGCTATTCGCATGTAGCTTGCGTAACAATGGTAAGCCCGTACAGACGTGCTGCCGAACCTAAGCCAGGCTTCAGCCCCTGTACTTCAACCCCTGTACTGCAGAGCATCTCACTCACAACTGAGTCTGCAGTGTGGTATTACCTGACAGGCTTCACCTGCTGTATATGTACCACGCAGGCTGTGTATGTCAATTGATTGCGGAATTATTGTAATATTGCGGCTGTTGATGAGATATGCTCTGGGGAATTCAAAGAAGGAATGATCACAGCAGAAATAATTCACCAACATCAAAGTTGCTAATAAAGAGGCCATCCTCACTATAAACATTGGCAACCAGGGCCAGTGACACATTCTCAAACCTCGGCTTCACCCGCTTATAAGCGATTGGGCTAGATTGAAAGGCTGCATTATTATCACCACCCTCGAATGTGGTATCCTGTGGAAACCGCCTAGCCCCAGCCTCAGTCATCTGCTGAAAGGGTAGGACAAATAAACAGGCGCCGGCCCACTCTGCCACATCGTGGACCTAGTTACCAAAACACCGGATTGTTTCTATACTTATTATAGAAATTTGAGGACTGCTCGTGCCTTTACATCTACCTAGCAGACCGCAATGTACCCTTCAATCCACCTTCCCCCTGCACCCCCCCTTTGGGCCACTAAAGCCCACTCGTCTCCCTCCTCTTCCTCATTAACCAACACTGGTTTTTGTCGCTCCCCCTTCTCCAGCATAAAAGCGTACCCCATGTCTTCCCCCTCCACTTCCCCCTCCGCTGCAGCTGCTGCTGGGCCTGCTGGGCCCTCCTGCAGCACATCAGCGATTTCCTTGAGCTCCGCGTTGGCCAGAAAGTCTCTGAAGCTGCGCCCAGCGCCCAGCTGTTGCATCTTAAAGAAACCATTGCTCTGACTGCCCTCCTCCATGTTTGTCGCGCAGTGGTGTAGCGTGCTGGAGGCCTATAACCCATTGTGTTATTGCAGTTTATTTACAGAGAGAGAAACAGACCCAGCAGGAAAACCAAAAGACACTGTAACAAGCTAACTGCTAGACTGCCTGATTCCTAACAAACACGCCACCTTCCCCCCCTACCATACTTGCAATCCCCCAAAACGACACCACACTGCCAACACCTTACCACACCCGCCAAACAGAAATTTGTACTCTCCAACTTTAATGGAGGAACTAATCTTCCTTCCCCCGCCCCGTCAAACCACAGCCCGGACTGCTGCCAGAACACCAATGCTCACCATCACCACCACAGCCTACCGTCAGAAATACACATCTCCCCCACCCATAATTCTCACGAGCACATTTATCACCCATTTCCCTTTGGCCCGACCCAAATAAAAACCAATCATCTCTCTTCCCTAAAGATTCTCACCTTGAACGTCAGAGGCTTTTTCACCAGCCACCACGACCTCACACACATGATAGCCATCAACACCCCCGACATTATGGTTTAACAAAAACCAAACTCGAAAAAAATAAACCTTGACCCTGGTTGCATCTTCTGCTCATTAATTATAAATGGTGGACGCCTCTAACAAAAACAGCGGCACCATTATCTGTGTGCGCAAAAGCATTGCTTTGGCAACAAACTGTTGCTACACTTGCACACATAGACCCTGGGGGTAGACACACCTGTCACTCTTGACGACGCCAACACCAAACTCCTTGTTATTGGTATGTACTGGCCCTCTGGAAGCTCTCAAAATGTTAAAAAACTTGCTTCTAAGCTTCATGTTCAATCTGTCAATTACGCTGCCAAACTTGTCCATACCAGACGTGCCCTTTCCAGGAATATCATCAACTCTCATCAGGAGACGGTTAGGTTCCTCCTGATCCCCATTGATCTTTTTCCTTTTTTATTGGTGGAGGAGTTTTACGGTGCCCGGTACCAAAGTGGCTCCTTTTCCTTAATAACCGTACCTTCCGAACTCACCCTGGGTAAGTAACGTTTTATGCCCTCCGGCATGATATCGGTATCGTAAATACCTATGTATTTATTCAGAGGATCTGGGGTTTGGGGTTTGGCAAAGTTTGGTGGGTGGCGCACACATACATGTGCAGGCACAGTGATGACGCACACAACAGTGATGCACACAACTGACGCACACATATATGTGCGGGCACAGCGCACCAACACACATGCACACGCACAAACTTGTATGTGCACGCATACACACACACTTGTACAGGCACTGGATGGGCTAAATACCCACCGGGGTTGGTGCAGGGAAGGCTCAAATATTTAGTTACAGGGTCCGGGGTTCCCGGGGTTACCTTAAATATTTCTGAGATTTGGGCACCGGGGTAAGTACGGCAAGGTATGGTAATGTGGGGAGTGGTTTTTCACTGCCTGCGTAGTTTTGTCTTTCCCTTTAATGCGGCAGGTATATAGAAACATATCAGCTTGTTGCACGCTACTCACAGAGTTTCATAAACATATTCTTCTTTCGCTGTCCTCAGCAGAGTGGACCCAATTTCTAGCAGCAATTAAACGCATATTTGCCGTGGAATAATAGCCCATAATATCTTGGCAACACACACAATTCAAGCTCTGCTGCCAATCCAAAAGTACCCCCCTGGCTATGAAACCAATAGACAATTATCAACTAAAGAAAATAGATCCAATTCCAGTAGACACTGCTCCTACCCAATAAGTAGAAATAAAGGCACAAACTTCCTTTTTCCTCTAGGGCGCCGCAGATTCGGGGATTTTTAAACCCTCCACACCATCCTGCTACTTAGCGACGTAGATATAGCACCCCTGCTACTGCACTACAGCCTTGTGACTGAGTAAAAGGTATATTCTTAAAAACCTATCGCAACATCACTTAAGGAAAAGCTCAGCCTTCACGCTAAACAGATCTGCATCATCAAAAACTCGATGATGTTGCTCTTGCCAGCCCAAAAACCACACTTTCCTATCTATTACTCACACTTCATTGTCCTTGTAAAAAGGACGCACAACTTACGGCTTATTGAGTGCTTGCCTGGAATCACAGCTGCTGAGGAGGACAATCTACCCAATTCTACCTGCCTTTTTCACAGAAACAGCATGTACCACACCTGGCTCAGAAACTCAGCCTCGCTGGCCTTATTGCATACCTGAAAGCAAGTCAGTAGCCAGAGTTGCTGCTTAAACATGGCAATTTCATTCAAGTGGTCAAGATCCTCTTTCGTCAGTTTGTGCCGCTTGGTTGATGCTTAGATGTGCTGGAGAGGAATCTCTGCCAAAAGGTAGACAGCTGACAGCAGGGCATTCTTCCATTCGGGGATGCTTCCAGGATATTCGAAAATGTACCCTTCTCGTGCGACAAACAGGCCCACGTAAATCCAAGCTTGCACCCAACTTATTTAAGAGGAGAGAGGAGATCGTGTTCCATCTGCTCGTGGACACGCACCTCGTGTGCAAAAGATGCACAAAAGCCTGCACCGCCTACTAACTGGCCGAGTCATTTCCCCACTGCTCCTGCATACGTGCGCACCTACTGCCACAATGCCTGCAAATTAAATCTACGAATTAGAGACCTTGCAAGAGGGGTCTCCTGTAAGAAAGGAAACTGTTTAGCTGTTTCATTTTAACAAAAATCTCATAGTCAGCCGTTCGCTGCTGCCTATATTTATGGAGACAGAGCAGGATCATGCATGCTAGGGAGCCTGATTTGCTGATGGCTTTGAAGATCATGCTGCATACCAACTCATGTCAATTCCTTTTTTCCGTATGTTGGTACCCAGAGAGATGTTTAGGGCACTGTCTAGCTGTAGGCAAAGTGGACAGGTCCGACTTGTGAGTTGAGCGCTTAAACCGTACCGCACGTTTTTGGGTAGAGTATCTGTTTTGTATTTCATAAATGCAGTTATTGGTTGTAGCAGGAACACAAGATGTAGTTAGGTAAGTGTTGCTAGCGGCTCCATTGCCGTTGCCGTACTAAATAAGGTAAAGAAGTTTTTGATTGGGAATTTCCAAAGTTTGTTGAGCAGCGGGTGCGTGTGTGCTTGTTGGGCAATGTGATAGTTGGATAGATACCAACTCTGAGGAGAGTTGCTGGGCCATGTTCAGATGGATATACTTTGGTGATCTTATCTTCGTCTGCAAGTCAATAGATGGTGTAGAAGGAACTCCCCTCAAACCCTGCTGCTTAATTAAGGTTTCAGCAATGTCAGAGTTTATGTGATTGACTTTCTAGTAGCGTCAGCATGTTCAATACCAATATTGCCTGTGTGGGACTTTGCTTTGTAAAAATGAATGGGCGATGGTGACTGGCGGATTGCTTTGGCAGTGGACTGCCAGTGAACTTCTCCTTGGTTGTGGTGGCGGTGAAGGTTCGGATGTGAGAGCAGATTTTGAATTTGGTGTAACGAGGTTAGGCTGAGCCTAACCTGAGTGGGAGTAGCCGTGATTGATTTTGGCTACTGTACCTGCTAGCTCTGCACGTGAGATGGTGTTGGTAATACCACGTCTCTTACGGCCTCTTGGGTTCACATAGTGGGATAAGTTCAGGTGAGGGTGGTATACACCTGATCCGGTGTCTTGCCCTTCTTTTTGTTTTTAAGCTGCCATCAGTGTATCGCTCGCGCCGCCAATTTCAGTTTACGAATCAGGTCTGGATTGGAGCTGTGTTGCTTGGGTTGATTTGTCAGAGCTTTGCTTGAGGTTAGTTTAGGGTACTCATCACTGGCATGTCTTGGGGGCCTTGTGTGATGGCATATCTTGGGGGCCTTGTATGAGGTTTGATGGAGTTGATCGCTTGGTCGCTTCCTTACTTAATTAAGGCCTGGTTTATCTCCAGCGCTTTGAGCAGAGGGACAGCAGGGGTCGATATGTACGCTATTGATTCCCCACTTTGCCTCAAGAATTTCTTTGGCAAGCTTATAAGCCAATCTTTTCTGTGGGCTTATATGGCAGATTCTACCTTCGGTGTTCCATGCTACGGCAATGATTGGCAAATTTAAGAGTGTTTGAGGAGTGGTGTTCAAATGTTGTTCCAGCCAGGTACTTCTGCACATTGAAGTTAGTCTGATGTTTGGAGCCCAAGAATTTACACATGTGCAGAAGTCTGCGGCAGAGCATTGCGTAGGGATGTGTCGTCATCCTTTTATTCCAGGAAGACCATGCTGAATTGTTTGCATTGGTATGCTCAGAGAAAGCACCGCACTATCAATATTGCAAAATCTGAAGTGGTTCATTTCAATCCATCTAATTCAGATGTGCCTGTGTTCAACATTGGGAGAGTGCCGCTTGCACTCAAATATTCTTTTGAGTATCTGGGTATGATGCTTCACAGACGCATGAGCATTATTGAGTCCTCTAAGCACGCAGCTGGTCCTTTCATGGCATTCACTTGTTGGTTTGTCAGTTTGTACGAGAAAACTGTCTGGTGAATAGGCCATATGTGTCTCTATGGCTTGGGAAGACTTATGTGCTCCCAGCCGGTATGTATGCAGTCCGAGTGTGGGGCACTGAGTTTATTAAAGAGGACAAGGTCATCACGAGTGCTTTGCAAGTGCAACAGATGAGATTTTTGAAGGGCACGCTGGGTGTTAAGCGTACCACCAAAAATTGGGCTGTTTTGAGGGAGTGTGGACACGAGCCACACACTGAGTTTTACTGCTGGTTCAGGTCTGTTGTCAAGTTGTACTGTAGCATGCTCTAATTTGACAGCGAGAAATTAAGCAGGGTGCTGAAAGCGGATCTGAGCATACATTCACGTGACCCCTCCTGCTGGAGTGATTTGTAGCTTTAGATACTTTTTAAGGGTTGCGGTGTCGTGAGTCATTTGTGCAAGCAGTGCGGCAGGGTTCTTCCATTTCTAATCAAGAGTTCGCTGATGATCTCAGGCACAGATTGCGGACAACGTGAAGGAGAGATGCTAAGGGATTTAACCCACAGGACACAAACAGCAAGTTGGCAGCATATCAATCTCTTGTTGCAGTGCCATTTGATCTTAATGTGCGTGCCCCTGTTCGTTTGCCGAGACATTTGCACTTAGATTTGCCTCAACATGTTTTGCAGAATTTTTGTTGTTTAGGCTGAGGGCGCACACCCTCAAGGCGGAGACAGCATCTTGATATCACGATCTCTTTTGTGTGACCGTTGTGCCTGTGAGCGGATTCAAGATTAAGTGCATGCCCTTTTCATGTGTGGAGACATTTGTGCTCTGAGGAGAATGTCTGCTTATCTGTTCGGTCAATTTCCAGGCGATTATTCAGTTGTAGAGCAACCTTGCTTATTCGCGACAACAAGTCAGTGCTCAGAAAGTTTATGGTTTCCTCTTGCAACACAACAACACACTTTTTTCCTTTGTATCTGAGCTTATGGATTTATGGCGAGGACCAGTCACAGGCCGATTAGCCGAACAGTCTGGCTGAAGGTCCCCCCATGTCTAAATCAAAATCTTGCAGCATGATCTTAAAGCCATCAGCAAGACAAGCTCCCTAAGATCCCGATTTGTCTGCATGAATATAGGTAGCAGCAAACGGCTGGCTATGCAAAATCTTCAGATTTTCGATTCAGCTGAAACTAGGATTATGCCAAAGTGGTTCTATCCACCCCGCTTCTCAAATAAAAATAGGTTTACCTACAGCTGTCTGGATGCTGTACTAGTTGCTCCCGTCTCTGCAAAAACAGAAAAGCAACAGACTAGCAATGAAGGAGGGTGGGTTCCTAGAAGTGGCTGGGGACAACTGAGGGGAACTGGGAGCACCTCAGCAGCACCGCCAGCCACTAGCAGATCCATCTTCCCCAAACAGCACCGACCCAAAGATCTCAGGCAGCATTCTACAACATGACATTCACCTCATCGAGATCAAGTACTGTGAGGACACTAGATTGCTGATCCAGCTGAGCGCCGTGCTGGAACAGCATAAAGGCCTCTGCTCCATTCTCCAAGGAGCCTCCGTTATTCTCCACACCATCCTTTTGGGAGTGGGTGCATCATCTACCACAAACACACGCTGGAGCCTTTTAAGGAGCAGTGTCTTGATTCTCAAAGAGTTAAGAAACTTGCTTCCAAGCTTCATGTTCATTCTGTCAATTACGCTGCCAAACATGTTCACACCAGACGTGCCCTTTCTAGCACTAATATCAACTCTCATCAGGAGACGGTTTCAGGTCAAGCCTGCATCCCTCCTGATCCCCAAAGATATTTTTTCCCTTGGTAAAGGATTGTTACGGTACCCGGTACCAAAGTGGCTCCTTTCCCTTAATTAATGTTGGGAGTGATTTACTGTTTGGACAGGCACTGTGTCACCCATGGATCACCTGATTCCCCTAGGGCGCAATGCGCAGCCTCCTGGCCCTCATCCTTTCCACATGCCAGATGACAATAATGAGCTCACATTTCCGGTATGAACACCATGGCTTCATCTGGTTTTGACACAATTCTAGCATTAATAAAAAGGTGCTTACAAACGTGTGCCCAAACAACATGAGAGAAGGTGGGAAAACATCAACGTGCCCCCCACATTGCTACCCTTTTCAAACTTCTCATTACAAAAGCGAACGTTCCAAAGTCTTGGAAAGAGGCAAAACTCACTCCTATTCACAAGAAGGGGCAAGTAAGTACCGATCCCAGGGAACTATAGAATGATTGCGGTGAGTGGGAAGCTATACAGACTATATGCCGATTTGCTTCGTTCCATGGTCCATGTCTGGTGTACCAAACACAACAAGATCCCGGACACACAATTTGGTTTTTATCCTGGCAGAAGCATGCTGCACCCGCTGTTTATCCTGCGACATCTCAAAGGTGCAGCACAGAGAGGCAGAGGGGCTCATCACGGCTGAACGCAGCCTTCATTGATTTCAAACAAGCATATGACTCCATTCCCAGAAGCAAAATGTGGGACCACCTTCGTAAAAGCCAGATGCCTATCCACATGCTGTCAATCCTCGGAAGCTTGTATAATGCTGATGAATACACGCTGTTGGGTGGGGATATATCAGCGGCTGTCCAGCCACTTTTTGTTGTGAAACAAGGGTGCCCCCTCTCCCCCCTGCTGTATTCCATTTACTTGAACGACATTGATAGCGTGACTGATGGGGCACAGGGTGCGCTCACTGGCTTACTATGAAAAACATGATGATTGCTGATGACCTTTCCCTCCCTTCCAATAAACACGCGGATTTGCAGACCATGCTAAGTGTACGCAGAAAACAAGTCTCTCACCGTCAACACACAGAAGTCAGAGGTAATGTGCTTTAACTTAAACTCTGAAAACCTGCCCCCTCTGTACTTTGACGGTGAAATGCTCCCTTACACAGACTCAGCCAAATATTTGGGCATGGTGTGCGACAACTTGCGACAAGCAGATCAATCTGGATACCGCGGCTGACGCAACACTTCGTTTGTTCACGGCAGTCAATCCAGAGTCAAAGAGTTTGTTCAGAAGCATAACCTTTCTAACAGGTTACACGTGTACATATGGCTTCTCAAGACATACGCTAATCCGGCTGGTATGTATGCGAGTCAAATTTGGGCCACTCCTTACTTACAACAAGGCAAAGAGATGGACAGTTCCCTTCAGAAATGGCTGTTGGCAGTAAAGAAAAGGATGTTGGGGGACACCACGCCTTCATGGTGTGTCATGCGAGAGTGTGGATTGTAACCCTTACAGCTCAATTGGTTTCGCGCGGCAATGCGGCTGTACAATTTTTTGACTATATCCAACAGCTACACAAAGAAAAAGGTCTTACATGCTGACATGCAGCTGAGTACACGATCCAATGATTGCTGGTCAGCCCATATTCTTTCTGCCATGGATGATCTGACACAATCGTATATCTTCAAACAGAAGCTGCAAAACTGCGAACCTATTGATCTCAGCCGTTATGTCGTTGTCAGATCAAATTACGGTCTTTGCAAAGTATAAGACTCAGCACATCTACTGATACGTCGGTCTTGTTCAATAAGCTGGATAGCCAGTCTTATTGATAATGGTTGCGCCTTCGGACCAAGAAAGATCTCCAAGGTGGAAAAACCATCCAGCAGAGGAGTGAGTTCTTTGCATCGCTGGTCCCTAATGCTTCTACCAGTTCTCTGGCCCATGCCCTTGTGCGCTCTCTGCACACATGTATGTGTGTCTACTACTCTGAGTCTACTCAGCTTAGCGTGGTTGCCACACTGCTGCTCCTCCTCCGGAGCTGGGACCCATGACTCAGACGGACCTCTCGGCCTCAATGTGGTTACATATTAACATCGCTAAACAAACGAACAAAAAGAATCGGACACCTTACACGGCACAGGGTCTCATGAGGATCCCCTCTAATTGTACCTCTTAGAGTTCACTTGTTGTCAATTGATTACCAAAACTATCAAATCCAGAAGATAAAGGTTATCAATAAGACTGGCCATCCAGCTTATTGAACAAGACATATAGAAACTCTCAACTGCCAACCAACTTAACTGCTCTGTCACACGATTCGTCGCTGCCAACGATTGGGCGTGACATCGTAGACCTCAGGGAGAGACACTTGGAAAACTGGGCACCTTATTGCCCAGTTTTCTAAGTGTCGTAAAACGCATCCGAGAGAACACAACCACAGTAAACACGCTACTTATCACCATTGGTTTGCTCTTCCAACCGAAAGGGCTCTGGTCACTCACTCGCCTTACAACCTTCCCAAGTACATGTTTCTCAACCTGCCTCGTGATGTCATATGCAGTACAGCTCGTGTCAGACTTTGCGTTCACACCCTACGCTACAAGACAGCGACATGAAATCAAAATAAATCCCCCACCGGTATGATACAGAGGTAGGATGTCCAAGATGAGCAGCATGTTCTTTTCCACTGCGCCAATCCCCACATGATTTCTCTCCGCAGGAAATACGCACCTCTGTTTCCCCCAACAGGAGCTCACAATGTGTCTACTTTCTTGAGCCAGAACAATAACAAGCTTTATCCTCCATGAACTAATTGCGTTTTATGAGCAGGCTGCCTAGCAGTCGCACTTCTTGACTGAAGGCCTTTTGTTGTAAGAAAAAATAAAGAAATAAAAATTTGTACGCTAAAAGGGCCACTTTCTAAGCTATAGGCTCTCACTTTCTCTAGCAATCCATAAGCCCTAGACAGTTTGTGTCCTAGGGTCCAAAAGCTACGCAGGCAGTGAAAAACACACCCCACATTAATCAAGGAAAAGGAGCCATTTTAGTACTGAGTACCGTAAGCTCCTCCACCGTGAAAAGGAAAGGAAAAATTAATGGAGATCAGGAGGGTTGCAGGCTTGGCCTGAAACCGGCTCCTGATGAGAGTTGATAACAGTACTGGAAAGGGCACGTCTGGTATGGACAAGATTAGCAGCAAAGTTCACAGAATGCACATGGAGCTTGGAGGCAAGCTTCTTACCTCTTTGAGAATCGAGACCCAGTTCCTTGAAAGGCTTCAGAGTGTGAGTGCTGTAGATGGTGCTGCCCACACCCAAAAGGATGATGTGGAGAGTAACGGAGGCTCCTTGGAGAATGTTGCCAAGGTCTTTGTGCTGTTCCTTTGCGGCGTTCAGCTGGTTCTGAGGTCTGGTGTCCTCACAGTACTTGATCTCGACGAGGTGGATGTCGCGCCGAGTTTTGTTGAGGTCTTTAGGTCGGTGCTGTGTGGGGTTGGTGGCTGCACTAGTGGCTGGCGGTGCTGCTGGGGTGCTCTTAGTCTCCCTCAATTGCCCCCTGCCACTTCGAAGAACCCACCCCCCTACATTAGTTTGTTGGTTTTGTGTTTTTGCAGCGCTGGGAGTAACCAGCACAAAATCTGGGCGGCTGGAGGTAAATCTGTCTTTATCTGGGAAGCGGGGTGGGAAGAGCCATTTGGGAACAATTCTACTTTCAGCCGTTTCAGGAATCTGGAGATTTTGCATGGCCATCCGTTTGTTGCTGCCTATATCTTTGGAGACAATGCATGATCCTAAGGAGCCTGTTTTGCTGATAGCCTTAAAGATCATGCGGCATGCTAAGTTGTGTCTTTCGGTGATCATGTTTTTAATTTGCTTGTGTTGGCACCCAGAGAGGATGTGCAGGGCACTGCCTACTTGTGGGCAGAGGGGGCAAGTTTGACTTGTTGAAAGTTTCAACAATACCGCATGTTTTTGATTATATAGGGTGCCTGTTCTGTATTTCATAATGATACATATGGTCTTTAAGGGGACATCGGATGATGTTAGGTATGCATTGCTAGTGGCTCCATTGGCAGTGCCGTCCTTTATAAGGGTCTGGTAGTACGCATGGTAGTTCGCTTCAGTTTTGGCATTTCCCAGTTTATGGAGAAAATGCATGTGTGCTTGAAGGGCGTCACGGTGGTTTGGTAGGTACCAAAGCTTTGGGGGAGGAGAATGGGCCATGTTTGTTGTATGGGTATGATTATGGGTTTGTGTTTGGTTTTCTAGGTCTTCTTTTGCAAGCCAGTGGATGTTGTAGAAGGGATTTCCCTCAGGGCCTGCTGTTCTGATGGAGGTGTCAGCAATGTCGGCGTAGGTGGTGGTTGACTTCTTAGCAAGGGCGTCGGCATGTTCATTACCAATAATACCGGCATGGAACTT
>Ga0307947_1000359_pt1 | contig 31203 bp, 40 predicted proteins | sample OrgLakmetagen232_FD_201840 | JGI IMG/M metagenome (GOLD analysis project Ga0307947, IMG submission 201840) | Saline water microbial communities from Organic Lake, Antarctica - #232 | ecosystem: Environmental > Aquatic > Non-marine Saline and Alkaline > Saline | place: Antarctica: Organic Lake...
CTCTTTTTCTGGTGTCTTGTTCAGTCTGGCCTCCTTCTCTTCTTGAAGCTGCCTTTTTTTTTTGCTATAGCTCAACTGCCCTCGCTGGCGGATATAGCTGTGTAACCCTTACCCTTACCCTTACCCTCTGAGAATAAGGACTCATATCTCCTGCGAAGAGACACTTTATGGGGGTGTGTGCAGTGGAAAATAGCATGCTTTTCATCATCCTCACACAAATCACAGGTAGGGGAGGACCTGGGGTTCCATGTTGCGGTCTCAAAGAGAAGGGTGTGGACACACAGACTGATACCAGGCAGAGACATGATGATCATGCTTTGACACAAAACTTGGAGGAGGAGCAATACAGATTTTGTATCCAGGAGAAATGAAACAGACCTCCTGAAGGTTATCCAATCTTTGAACGAAGTTTCTTTCTTCCTGATCAGCAGAGACCAATAAATTATAAAGTTCACACAGGACCATGCGAGGTAAAAGCTTGTCTCACTTGCCTCACAAAATGTACACCAAAAGGATTGTGGAGTGAAATGAAACAAAATCAATTCTTACAAGCAGCCAATGATAATTGAAAACGATAAGCATACAAGGACGAATCAAGGTGCCGCTGCTGCCTGCTGCTTGCTTGCAGCTGCTGCCTGCTCTTTCATCGCCTCAGGATCCGAGCGGCAGGCAACGTCAATCACATGTTCAAGCTTGGCACACTCTAGCTGCTCCATCGTTTCCTGGAAGGAAGGCAGATGAAACTTAAGTAGTCACGTGTTGGGCTGGGTGTGATTAAATGAAAACACGAGTACCTGTGTTATTACTAACATTCATTTGTTGTAAGCAACACGGGTGGCTTTTGGATTGCAATGTGAAGAACAGGCGGAAAGGAAGAACCTTCAGTCATCTCAAATACCCACACTCCCACCCGCAACCACACCCACACCCACACCCCCCCACACACACCCCACACATCCAACCCTATTTTGTTTTTGCGGCACTCACCTTTTGGCCATGCTTGGGCAGCGCTTGCTTGCGCAGGTTTGGGGAGAGCTTGAGGCACGTGACCACACCCTTGTCATCTCCAACAAGGATGATGGGCCACTTGGGGTTGAACACCACTTTGGTGAGCTTTGCCTTTTTCACCACCTGTGTATGTGCAGAAAGCAGGTGTGAAAAAAAGACACAGCACTTGTGTATGGAGATCATTTTGACAGGAACACCCAAGCTTGTTGGCAAAGCTTTGGAAGCCAATAAACTAAACCGAATACAGATGGTCTTCCCTGTGCCAAAGCCCCCCCAAGCAGAGGCAAACAGCAGCTCATCCAATTTGAAGCCCCTTGTACCTCGTCTGAGTGCAACATTTGTGTTTGCATCCTTACCAATGACCTTCACCAAAGATTTGCATTTGGGGCGCTGTATGGGAACCAAAGCCTGATTTGTACCCACTTTTAGCAGGAGATGGCTTATTCTTTAACTTGCAATCAACCTCTGCTTCAGCAGATTCGCATCTGAAATATAATTCAGTGGTTGTATTTTAAGTTTGTGCGAGCGGGGGGCATTCTCATAAGGAACGTAGAGGAAAGGTTTCGAACATAAATGCTGTGAGTATCAGCTTTTCCTCCAAAGGTTTCAGAGCAGGAACAAGCTCAATAAATCGAACATGATCTTTATGATTATTCTGAATGTTGGGGTTGATTAGAGTTCTGGTAGATTAGGTGCAATGTTTCACCATTTCACCCCCTCACGTGCAGTCTCTGTCTGCTTTCTCGGCCCCATTTCACATTTCCACATCCGCGTTCAGATTCTGGTATAAATTGTAAATCCCCTTTTAACGCACAGATTAGTGCAGCGCGTGGGTAATTATGTCTGTTTCTGTGCTGGGATATTGTATTCAGATTGCAAGCCACGCACAGGGTCTTTTTGCCCGCATCCCTGTAGGCATTTTGAGAAATAATATATAGCAATATATAACGATTTTCAAATCTTCAAATGTTGAAGTGGCTGGGAGATATGGCTGATCTATGCTTGCTGGTCTGGCCAGGAAAGGAGGGTGTGTATGCATGATGATGACCAGTCGCTCCAGGTTCAGATGTAGTTTATTGCAAAGTATAGCTCATGTGTTTACAGCAAATTTGCAAACCTTTTGGGCGCAGAGAGGCGTCAGAGTGCCTTTGGGCTCAAACAGGTCATAAACGTGGACCTTTCCATCGTCTGTGACAGCTGCAAAGACGGTTGCCGAGTAGGGCGCCCAAGCAATGTCACCAACCTGCAGGAGGCCACAAAAAGTTATGCCTGGAAGTAAGAACACACGAATTTGTGTCTGCTTTGCAGCTGAGCCTGACTCAGAAGGCAGTTGGCGGTTCAAGTCCCAACTGACTCAAGTTGAATCCACACTTTGAAGGGGTTGGACCCCAAAACGTGGGTAAGTGGCTGAGCAAGCAACATCCAGGCGAGACAAAAAAGCGATAAAAGAGCTGTCTGCAGCTGCTTGACGCACCGCGTCACTGAAGTCAAATGTCAAAATGGGCTTGCGTGGCTGATTGGCATCCCACAGCTTGACTAGCCAGTCCGCACTGGCGGAGAGGAATGTTTTGTGGTGAATGCAATTCCACTTGACACCGTACACGGCCAGGGAGTGGGCCTGAAGGAAAAGAGGAAAAGAGTGAGAAAGAAGAATGGTCTAGTGCAGGCTGCTGCTCAGATATGCAATGCTAGTCCTGCTTCTTTGCGCTTTCCATAAAAAATGAAGAGAAGAACTATACAGGCGATGATCCCAGTAAGTCCTTTTTATAAAGGAATTATAAAAAAATACATGTCAAGCTGTGTTCAGGGTTTTGGGCAGCTTGGTTTAAAAGGACGACGGATGTTAATTGGCACAATTTATGGACATTATATGGGGTAAGGTTTATCAAATCTCCCACACATACAAGTTAAAACCCAGTTAGTTAACGTGCATAGGTAATGACAGGTACAAAAAAGCTTAAAACAATAAGGTGCACGCACCTGGTATGAAGACAGGTACTGGGAGGAGTAGGCCTTGGAGCACTTGTGTATAGAGCCCTCTTCTGTGCCCACCTGCATCAGCAAATAGAAAAGATTTTCATTAATAAAACATACACATATCACTAGCGTGTTCCTTTTTGGTGAAGCCCTCCTCGTGGGGGCGTGAGCCCCAGCAGAGTTTCCTTCCCACCAAACTTCACAAGCCTCCTCAGGCCCACCCAGGACAACTCCCGGGCTGAAACTCAACATAGGCTCCTAACCAAACTTTTTACCGTACCAGAAAAGTTTGGGGGCCCTGGGGAGCGGTGTGTAAAGTTTTAGAGACAAGTATGTTCGGGCTGTTCAGACCTCTACCCCAGGCCTGCATACGGCACCTCCCGGGCTGAGACTCAACATAGGCTCCCTACAATAACTTGTGCTGTGCCAGAAATGTTTGGGGCCCTGGGGTGCTGTGTGCAAAGTTATAGAGCACATTCTTCTTCTTTCTGAAAGCTGCAAGAAGCTGCCAGGGTTCCTCAGCCAGGACCCCAGACCACTTCCTGCTGGTGCAGTGTCCACACTTCCCTGGCTGCATTTCCTGTGTCAGGAGACCGGTTGGATCCGGCTGCAAAGTTCACGGTTGACCATGCAAGCAGAATCAAGCAATACTGATTTTTATGGGCTATGTAATTTAGTTTAATTACAAGTTCAGCAAACACGGAAGTGGACGGGACCCTACAGGAATGCGGTCCATGTTGGCTTGGAGTGCTCGTGGGGCGTGCGATTAAAGGCATGGAGCGGTACAGGTGCTTGCTATGCACTGTGCGTTCGCGGTGGGGCAGAAAGGCATACATGCGCGCACACACAAACGCACGCACAAACACAGGCGTGCGCACACGCGCAAGTGCACATGCATATAAACACACATACGCACACGCATACATACACACACATGCACGCATGCATTGCACAGACAGCGTGGGATGGGCTTCGCCAGTTTTTCAGCGTCGCTAGCAATGCTCCCTCACTTGTCCATGATGCAAGGGAGAGTTCCACACGGTAAGCAGAAGTTTGAGCTCATGAGAGCATGCATGGTTGCCAGGGCGGAGATGATGCAGGAACAGAAACGGCACATGCACACTCTCACTCACGCACATGTGCATGCATGCACCCCCGCACGCACGCACGCACGCACGCACGCACACACATATACATGCACATACACTTGTATGCACAGGTGCACACGCAAATACACCAACATACATACATGCACGCTCACGCACACGTACACGCGTGCATGTGCAAACCCCAGCACGCACGCATGCGTAAAACCATAAGCAAGCACGCACAAACACATGTACACTTGTGCACTTCATGCAGAGTATAGTAATTGCTAATACACGCACATACACAAATGGGATGATTTGGTAGGGTGGGAGAAGAAGAGGGGGAGGAGTCTCGTGCTTTATGGTTTACACTTTTGTGACAGTGACAGTGTGCCTGCGTGTTTGCATGGGTGTTGGCCTCGTGAGCATGCATACCCCCCCTGTTTCATTTTCAGGTAAATATAAATCGGGTATGCGATCAGAGCTCTTTGAGCGCTACAAATGAAACCCAACATGATTTCAATCTGAAGAGGTCAATTCTCAAACGATCCATATACGATTTATACAGCGTATAAATACATGTACATAACTCCCATACACAGTTTTGGCCAGCCTTACGTACATGGGATGTCTGTATACGTGTATGTACGGCATATAAACTGTGTGTATCATACTACTTGTATGGTTCTGACCAACTCTAGATCCCTTTTTGTTTTCATCCAACCTTTTTTGCTTGCATCCAACAATTTTTGAAGCAATGGGTGAGGAGTGCAGCGACGTTGGCAAGCATTGACAATCACGCATTGAAACAGAATAAATATACATAGAAACAAAAAGGACGTTTTCGGTTTGTAAAATGTCCTCCATCTTGCACACAGCCGTGCCTTATTCACAGCTGTGCTCCTGTGACAGGCCAGCAAACTTTAGGTGCTTGCACCATGCCTTGTTGACACAAGTTTTGTAACTCCTGCTGCTGGTATGAGCGCGTGAAGGCGGGCCTTCCTCTTAAAAGGTGGTGTCCTCTTGCAGAAGACATCCCTACATTTATTGCAGCTCGGCTTCCCTCACAAACATAGACATACACACACGCACACACGCTCATATACACACACACAAGGACACACACACACAAAAAACTCACCAAGTAGATGTGCTCCTGACCTGCACCCTTGTTGAAGTCCATGCAGCATCCGCCAGCCATGCCTCCAACACCAGCTGCAGCTGCTTCCTCCTCAGCCGCTAGACCACCACCTAAGTAGGATTCAGAGCAGTTTTTAGCTGGCTGTGAGTAAGAGGGGTCAAAATATATGTGTATGTTTGCGTGTGTGCATGTGTGTGATGCTTAGCCGCCTGTGATGTTCAAAAGACACAGGTCAAGGCTGGCAGCAGGCAAGCAAGTGATCTGTGATGGGGGCACAGCAATCCTGTCAGGGTCCCTCATCCCTACACCAGGTGGGGGAGGGGGCTGTTACGGTTCCTAAGCCGGTTGCCTTTGCAACATATCCTACTGACAAGGTGGAAGGCACGCGCTTCACTGACCTGCGTCATGGCCTTTGCCCTCATCCCCCTCCTTGCCCTCCTTCCGTAGCTTCATCAGGAACTCATGCGTGAGCTCACTCTTGTTGAGGGTCCAGATGTTGATGCACCCATCTGAGCTGATGGTCACAAATTGAAGGGCTTTCTGGGCATCATCCACCTTTAAAGTGTGTGTATGTGTGTGTTTACATCTGCACACCTCATTTGTTACAACAATAATGTCTATCGGTTCAAGTATATACATTTATGAGCGGTTTGAGGAAACCCGTGCACCCGAGTCTACTGCACTGGTTTACAACAAGACGTATTTGGCAAAGGCAAGGGGAAAGAAACTTGCAAGGACAGTCGCCTGCTTCACAGCGGCTCAGAGTTGTACACACCTGCCAGAACACGTTCCAAACAGGGTCGCTATGCTTCCCTGAGCGCACGGATGACTGGTAGATGGGCGTGGTCTGCTTTAGGTGCACGTCATACACCATGACGCTGCCGTCATAGCAGCCCACAGCCAGCAAGTTGGGGTGCTCTGCAGGCAAAGATATTTAAGGAGACAGGCATAAACGACTCTGTGCGTAACCTCTGATTAACTTCTCATGTGATGGGAGCACAACCTGGCACCTGCCTCTAAAAAAGCCTCTGAACAGCTTCGTTACCAAGCTGGCTTCCTTGCTTGAAAGTAGGGACTGAGAAGAAAAATAAGCACATGCATACCTGACTTGTTCGATTGTACAGGCTTCATAAGGTAGGCAGTTGTTACTAAGATTTCAGTATCCTTTGACCCCTGCTCCGTCAAGAACTTAAGTGCTGCAAGAGACTGTGCTAAGTGTTAAAACCCTTCATGCAAAACTCAAGAGAGTCAAAAGCCCAATAGCCACAAAGGGTCTGTATGTCACAATTACGTTAACAAAATTGTGGCTAACAGAAGCAAACACACATATGCACAGGCAGACATGGACACACACACTTACACACACACATTCACACATGCAGGCAGGCATGGAATGCCCCCCCACCTGGGTGGAAGTGCAAGCACATGACGCCTGACTCTGTGGAGTACGTGAACTCAGGATGTGAGGGGTTCTTGAGGCTATAAATGTTGACCAGGCCTGAGGCTTGCTTCAGGAAGTCATAGGAACCGTAGCCTACTGCAAAGAGGTCGTTGTAGCGTGGGTTCCAGCAGAGCGAAGTGACTTGCCGCCTACGCGCCTTGTCACTGCCAAACTTCCAGAGGGGTAGGAGGCTACCCTCTCCTGGCCTGTACGTGAAAAGCGTGAGGCGGGAATAAAGTCGCTGCGTCTAGATGGACAGACGGCCTTTTCACTCCTACAATTGGAGCAGTGACATGGGGTTTGCAGCAGAGGGTTAGGTCCTGTCGTTGCATGCAAGTACTCAGGTGCTATGCCTCTGAGTGGGAACGACCCCTGAGAGGTGGCCATGCCTTATGTGCGGCTGGGGCTGGATCTATAAAAATGCCGTACCTAGTACCATGGTGTGTGCCAAGGGCGAAAAAGAAATAAAAGCTTTGCTCTCGGTCCAATACACTTGAAGAAGAAAGGATTAAAAGAGCAGTGGTGGTTCAAGTGCCAAGACTGCCCTGTGTGGTGTGAAGACACGTTTCCGTATTGCCATAAAGGCACTCCTGCCGCACAAACATGTGTGAAGACGCCTTTTTGTATTGCCTTTAAAGGGCCTTTAAAGGCACTCCTGCCGCACAAGTGTGTGTGGAGACGCCTCATCGTATTGCCTATAAAGGCACTCCTGCCGCACAAACATTCACCTAAAGGCATCACTGGCGTCCTCCCAGTACTTGAAGTCCATGGCAATCTCCTCGTACATGTTCTGATTGGCCATGCGGTCCATGATATGGCTAGCCTGCATTAATGCATAATACATGTTCTGATTGACCATGCGGTCCATGATGTGGCTAGCCTGCATAGTACAAGCAACAAGGACCTTGAGCTGGCTCACAACGAAACAAACGAGTTCGCGTTCACTATACCCTTTTTGTAAAAGTAGATGGGAAGACAACAAGCGTTCCCCTCCTGTGTGTGTATGTGTGTGTGCGTGCAATAGCGTGCTTGTCTTGCGTCTACCCCTCGCACCTGCCCCAGGTGAGGGTTGTGAAGCGCATCCTCTGGATTTTTCTGTGACGAGCTTTCCCCTGACGTTGCCTGTGCACCCTTAGCCTCCTGGTTCTTTGCCCGCCCGCCCTTGGTCTTCAAATTCTCTTCAAACCTCTGCCGCTCCAGGTCCCTAATGTATTCATCATAGATGCCCCACTGTGTACAGCTGCCTGTGTCACGAGTGGTGAACATACACAGACACCCAGAAGTGCATATTAGTTAAACAAGCACACATGCGCTGTGCGTGAAGGAATGACCCCCAACACGATAAGTTAGATCTGGGCATTCAACAAGCACAAGCGAATGTGAACAAGCAACTATCAAGCCCTTGGCCCCTGACTGTTTGCAACAAAATTGGAGGCAGGTAAGGCAACAATTCCCTGCCTGTGCTCGACAATGTACCTTGCACTGTCTGAGTCGGTGGGGGCTCTGTGAAGGTTTCCCTGTCTTTCAATGGGAAGTTTACGGTCTGTGCGGCACGCTCACTGAAGTTGAACTGGTTGCGCAGCTGGCGGGAGTCGTCGGGGGCCTCTTCCCCTTCATCGCGGCGATCATGGGAGCGGTCCGCCTGTGTGCACGTGCGTGTCATCAGAGCCAGACAAATGTGCAACACCAAGAATGATGCCAGTTACAAACCAGGAAAGGATGTCTGTCAAGCTCATATCACAAACCAACTCTCTGGCTGTGTGTATGCCAAATCCCCTACGCAATCCTTATAAGATGGTTACACGCACAATCACTCAAAACATTTACGTGCTACCATGCACAAATACACACCCACACTTGCACACATACAACACGCACCCACCCACACCCACACCTACGATCCCCCCCCCCCTAACATACATGTAAACCCACACCCATAATTGCACCCAAACACACACCCACACTCTAATTCTGCACAGACCCTGTCCTACCTCTGACTGGTATTTCGACGCAGCTTCATGCTCCATTTTATCCATATCCATCTGGCGCCTGGCATCATCTGCGCTCTTGTGTAGCAACCATCCGTCGGCTGCATAATGAACTATGGTCTGCTCCACCATGGGCTCAAACTGCGTTTGGACGAACATTCCCTTGAAGTATTGCTGGGCCCTCCCGACACGTGACTAAGCAGGATTAGTTACGTGAATTTCCCTGAGGAGAATCAATGCTCGTACATTGGAACCTGGGTATGGACACATAACGGCAAACAATGCAGCAACGCTCAAACCTAACCTAATTACAATTCTGCATCATTAATCCTGACGGCGTCAGCAACTGTGGTAGCGCTCACCTTATATGCCCGCTCCTTGACATTGTACCGGGCAATGTTCTTTGGTGCTGTTGGGTTGTTGGCAGTGAGCATCTTAGCAACTTCATCATTAAGTTCCGCCTCCGAGAGCTGCAGCTGGTTGTTTGGCTTGACAACCTCACGGACGGGCTGTGTGCGTTCAGAAGAGGGGCGTGTGTTTTGTGGCACGAACGTAATGTTCCAGCAGGGCTTGTTTCTTTGTAAGTAGTAGTGCACTGGCATTCAGGTTGCATGCAGGGCCATTTGCTCTCTAAGCATTCGACAGACATGCCGGGAAATTTTGAACGGACAAAAGAGTCCGGACTACACACGCTCCATTCTGCCCACCATGGCAAAGTCATCTCCGGGCATCGGCAATGGGGGTGGGACATAGTCCTGAGGGACTTCTTGAAGGTCCCGGGGCTTTCGAGTCTTCCGCGTTTTGGGAGGAGAAACCATGTCTAATTTATGCTTTTGTGGTTGGTAACCCATACGGGGATCAATTTTCGGTTGATGGAACTTCGTTTTTTGAAGGAATGTTCATAATTTTTGAGAGAGATCATAAAAATCGCTTTAACAAAAGGTGCTGGGCCATGCACACAACACTGCAACACCCTCAGGTCGTGACGTTGTGTGCCACGCCTAGCTCCTGCCTGCTGCTGCTGCTCATCTCTTTCATTCTGTCAGTGGCAGAAGCAGCTCATCCTCACTCACAACTGACAGCACTCCCCCCTTGCGAGGCATCTGATTGCGAGCTGCTGTGCTGCTGCTGCTGCCGCTGCTGCTGAGCTGCAGCTTCCCTATTCTGAGTGCTGCTGCTGTGCGGACGTCAGCAACACGCCAAGCTTGGCTGCTGAAACCGGTCTTGCCTCTGAGTACCTAGCTGCCTTTGACTGGGTGCAGTTGGGAGTGAGGAGGAAAGTGCCATGTGTGTGAGGGAGAGAGCAGCCTGCGCCTTCTTGGGGGGGGGAGAGAGGAGCGTGGTGCAGAAAAGGGCAACCTTGGTTCCAATGTCATGGGGGAAGACAATGCAGGTTGTTGACCTCCCGGCCGTGTGCCCAAGATGCTCCTAAAACCCTGGGGCTAGAAGCGGTCCCCAGAAGAAGAAGGAGTGGAAAAGGAGGGCAGGGTGAGCCCTAGTGAGCTGCTGCTGCTGCTGCTGCTCCCCCCCCCGTGATCAAGCAGCCTCCTCCTGACAGAGCGGCGTTGCCCAGTGCTTTCAGGCAGCCTAAGAAAGTGTGAAACTGACATTATTGTGTGGCGTTTGCTGTTTGCTGTGATTCTGGTGTAGCGCAGGCAAGCTTGTAGTAAGTGGCCACTGGGGAGGTTGCGCCATGTGCCTGTAGTGGAAGAAAGTTTCTGCGTTGCAAGAGAGCAGACGCTGAGCGTGCACTCACGCCCAATCTAAAATATGCACAATACAGGGATCTAAAAGTCTGGACACACACATATTACACTCCTGAATTTGTGTGGAGCAGTGTAATGGTGGTTTGATCTCCTGGGGTGCAAGCTGAGTGTAAAATTCAGGAAATGGCATCAAAACCAGCCAAAACGTCAAAAACGTGGGGTATTATGTGTGCTAAGCGTACACACACACGCGCACACACACACGCACGCACACACACACACACACACAAACGCACACACACATACACACACATACACACACATGCACACACATACACACACATACACACACATACACACGTACACACGTACACACGCACGCACACGCACGCACACACACACGTACACACACACATCATACACACACACACAGGAATGCAGGATCACACACAGGAACACACACAGGAACATGAACAGGAAACCATTAACTGCACGGAACACGACAGCCCCTACTGGAGTCCCCTCCTCCATACGGAGGGTAAAACCTCCTTACGGACCTCCTTAAAAGCCTCCGTGGGAAAGGAGGCTATGGAGGTCTGTAGATTTGGCTGAGCTCCCTACGGACCTCTTTATCTATCCTTAGGATCTCCCTAAGGAGCTTATCATTCCTAAGGAGCTCCCTAAGGACCTCCCTATCTTTCTTTGCAACTCTTTAAGGACCTCCGTATCTTTCTTTTCAAGTCTTCAGAACCTCCATATATTTTAGGCCCTATTGATCTGACACTCTTTAATGACCCAAAGCAGGCACACTAACTCAGATCACAACCCTTATAATTACAGTGAATGATCAAGTGCACTTGCATATACATTTAAACCGGTAATCAAAACATCAGAACTGCAGCACATAGCTACTTCAGTTCCCAAACCTGCAAACCATTGTTCAAAAGAAAAACAAACTACAGAGTACTCTGCAGCCTGCTGCAAAATTACTGCAAAATTACTCACGTTCTTGGAGGCGAGTGCAACCGAATTTCAGTTGGAACTGTCTTGCCACAGCTTGTGCTGTGGGAACCATCCTTATTACACCTGGTCTTTAGTCAGCGTTTGGGTTAAGTTTTTCCCTCTTCCTCTTGACTTTCGCTTCTTGCTGTCTTAATTGGCAGGTAGAGATGTCAACGGTCCAGCTGCTAACTTCCTTGTTTTCTTCTAGGAGAGGTTTCAGTTCTTTAGCCAGTTCAGCGTCCAGTTTGTTGTAGGCAGCCTCCTCTCTCTTCAGTTTTTTGGCAGAGTTTTTGGGCAATGTTTCCTCCTGGATGGTTAGCCATGTGTAAATTTCCCTCCAACATTCAGTGGAGCCAAGCCGGAATAGAACCAGCAATAACAACAAGTACATGGCGTCGTCGAAATATCACTGCAAATGCATAATTAACCATAACCTGAAGAGAAAAGCATGTGCAAAAAATAGGTTGAGGAAAGCCAGTTCCATTTCGTTTGCAACGTGAAGGGCAGAAATTATTTGCAAGGGGCCCGTGACTAAATTGGGGGGCCTAAGCCTAATCAAGATCTTTACCGACGATCCTGATGCAATGCAGACCATGCTCAACCGTTTAAAATGTATGCTCAGAAAAAGCACCTTATTACCAGTACTGCAAACTGTGAGGTGGTTCATTTCAATTCATCTGGTTCAAATGTAGCTTCTGTGTTTAATGTTGGGAGAGTGCCGCTTGCACAAAAAGATTCCTGTAAGTATCTGGGTATAATATTTTACAGGCACATGAGCATGATTGAGTCCTCTAAGCATGCAGCTGGTCCTTTCATCGGCATCTGCTTTTTGGATTTGTCAGTTTGTACGTGAGAACTCTCTGGTGAATAGGCCATATGTGTATCTGTGGCTTAGGAAGACGTATGTGCTCCCAGCCGGCATGCAGGCCAGGTGTGGGGCACTGACGTTATTAAAGAGGACAAGGTCTTTAAGAGTGATTTGCAAGTGCGAAACATGAGTTTACTGAAGGGCACGCAGGGTGTTAAGCGTACCACCACAAATTGGGCTGTCTTGACGGAATGTTGACACGGGTTCCTGTTGCTTAGGTTTCTGGGTGTGGTAGGCTCAAAAGATGGTTGCGAGGGAGCTGATGGCGGTGTGAGGATTGCTGCTGCTGCTGCTGTTGCTGGATTGGTTGAAGAGCGATTGAAGTGGGGATTGGGGTTATGCATACCCCACTTAGTTGGGTTGCTTTTGTCACTCCGCTGTGTAAGTTTATATTTGTGCAGGCTAATGGCAGCAGCGTGCCTTACCTTGTGTTTGGTGTTGAGATGTGCATGTCATTTATAGCTCCCTTTGTGAGTGCTTGTGAGTCGCATGACTAGATCAGGCTAGGAATATAAAGGGTACCAGCACATGACGTTATGTTAGGTACTGATAAACCTGGTTCAGAGGATGAATTGTTATCTTTTTCATCCTTTTCCTTTTGACAATGATTGTGCAGATTGAGCTGCAATTTTGAGAGGCTTAAGCACCATTTAATTTCCTTAATGCAACGTGCAGTGCCTTCTAACTTTTGTTAGTAGATCCTTGGATACCACTGCACTGCCTGACACCCCTTAAATTCTAATATTCTGGATTTTTACACGCAAATGTAAAATGATGGTCTAAGCTAGTTTATGATCCCATTTTATTGTGATGTGAAAAATACCAGAGATTATCCAAATGAAAACTGGGATTGGTCTCGTCTAAGAAACAACCCCAACATAGCCCCTCCTCTCATGAAACGATGGAAGGCAAATTCCAGTATTTTAGGCTATGCTTACCTGAACTGTTTGCAAGTACTGAAATAGCGCATACTAATTGTGTTTGATGCAAATAAGCCTACAATTGTATTAAAGCAAGGCTTGCTACTGTAACACTCTACAGTGCTTGCACACACACACACACACACACACACACACACACACACACACGCGCGCAAAGGACCTAGTAACTGCTGCATCTAGACAACGCCACTCGGGACTTGGGCGGGTGAACTACTTGTTGTCCAGTCCTCCCTTTCTGCTCCTGCCAGCGCTCCTGCTGCTGCTGATTGCTGCTGCTCTTTTATCGCGGCCTCAACAAGGCGGAACTCTCGCTTTGTGAGCCAGTTATCATTAGGGGGGGAGCTCAGATATTGGTAAACAGCGGTAATGCCTGACCGAAGCATGCTCAGCAAGGGAGGATCGACAGACTGTTGCACCCTCTGCAAAAACCGCTTCAACTTGGCTTGCTGCTGTTCTTGCCCCTGTGCATTGCTGGGACTGTGATTTTCCTGCTGCTGCTGCTGTGTCTGTCGCTGCTGCTGCTGAATTTGCTGATTCTGCTCATTCTTTTGCTGAGGCTGTTGCGTTTCTCCTTCTCTCCTTCCACTCTCAAGGTACTGCTGCTGCTGCTGCTGCTGCTGCTGCTGCTGTGTCTGTCGCTGCTGCTGCTGAATTTGCTGATTCTGCTCATTCTTTTGCTGAGGCTGTTGCGTTTCTCCTTCTCTCCTTCCACTCTCAAGGTACTGCTGCAGCCTAATTTTCCCATAATGCAGCAGATCCTGCCGCTGCTCTTTGCGAACTAGCCCAGTGGCTAGATCACGTAAGCGATGTGCTGGCTCTATAGGTAGCGCTGGTAGCTGTTGCTGCTGCTGCTCACCTAACTCTCCTTGCTCCCGCAGCTTTCCCTCTTGCTCTTCCTGCTGCCTTTGTGCCATTTCCTGCTGCTCGTGCAACTCTTCCTGTTGCTGCTCCTGTTCAAAAAGATATGCAAGTGAATGGAGCATCAGACTAATCAGACCCATAAAAAGGCAACTCAAAAAAGAGGGCGCAAGTGCATCACGCTTGTTCTGGCTGTTGCAACTTCAGATCATACAAGCAGGAGTTGCGCCTTTGCCGAGCAACAAGACAACACAGCAGAAAAATATCCAGTGCAAGCAAGTCTAATTAGATCAAAAGAAAAAAGACCTGTTGCGTTGCATGCAGCGCGTGCTGCTCTTGCTGTTGCTCCTCTTGCACTTGGTGTCTTGCCCTCTGTTCTCCTCTGCAAATGCAAGGTGCGTTATAAAATGAATGTGTTAAAAACGCATGCCACAGCACTTGTACGACAGACGTGAGGAAGCATCATACCACAGCAATTTTGATAAACTTCTGCTTATCTTGAGTGAATGAACGCTACATTATGCTCATGTGCACCTGGTTGTTTGAAACATTTGCTCTATCTGGCTCCTCTCCAGGCCATACATCTCTCGCATTTTTGTTAGTGCAGAGGGAGGCTTCCCTTGCTCATGCCTTTGCTCCTGCTCCTGCTGCTCCTGCTCCTGAGTCTGGCGCTGCTCTCTCCTTTCCTGCAACAGAAGCAAAGGTCAGCAAATTCTGATGCTCAAGTTTTTTGTAGCATGCACACTAAAATAGCATTGCTACATTGATGCGCAAACATGCACCTGGCGAAATTGTGCATGCTGCTCCTCCAGCTGCTGATGATGGTGTTTTCCCTGCTCTTGCTGCTCTCGTTGCTGAGATGGAGGGTACTCTCTTTGCTGAGCTCGATGCTGTTGCGCCAATTCTAGCTGCTCGTGGGAGTGCTCCTGCTGTTTTTGCTGCTGCTCTTCCCGTTGTAGTTCTTGTTGCCCCTGTACGGCAAAGGAGGGCCAGTCTGTGGCTCTTTGTAGATTATGAAGCAATTGCTAAGATTCGGGTGGAACAATACACGAAAGGCCAGCTGTGCAAAAAACATATGTGTTTGTGTAAGGAAGCTTAGAAATCAGTGCAAAAGGGAATCAATATGCCGGTATCTTGAACCCTTGAGCCTTGAGTCTTAATTCTTAGAGAGTTTAAAATTCTGTCTTTTAAGCTCCATTTGCATTCTGCTAAGTATGTTGCTGCAAAACTTGTCTATACCAGACGCGTACTATTCAATACTACTATCAAATCTCATCAGGAGCCAACTTCACGTCAAGCCTGTAACCCCCTCCTGATCCCCATTGACTTCTTTTTGTTCCTTAGTGGCAGTTGTTAGTGGTAAAACAAATTTACGGTACCTGGTACCAAAGTGGTTCCTTGTCCTTAATTATGTGGGGAGTGGTTTCTGCTGCTCGTGTAGTTTTTCTTTCCTCTCCTTTCTTGGACCCTGATTTCCTTGATGGGATCGGGAAATTTTCAGTTTGTCATTGATAGGATACATACATACCCTCAGCTCTTTTCGTTGCTGCTTCTCTTGCTGTACTTGCAACTCAAGTTCGCTGGGCTGTGCCACTTGCTCTTGCTCATGCTGCATGTGCCCTCGCTCTTGCTCCTGCTGCTGCTCTTGGCCTCGTACTCCTTGCCACTGCTGCCGCTGCTGTTCCTGCACTTCTCGCCGCTGCTGCCGTTCTTGCTGCTTACGCTGAAAACGACGAGGGGACAGTGCTGGGACCAGGGCCTGCTGGCTGAGCAGCTTGCCTGGGACTGGAGGGACCTGAATATTTTTTCTTGTATAAATTAGAATGGGAATAGGGGCAATCAGGGAGCTCAAAAACGTTAATTTTACCATTTATAAGAAATAGATTATGTATACACAGTTGATGCCAGTTGCTACTGCAGTGTGACATACTGCCCTTACAGCCTTTTTAAGCCTGCCACACAGTATTTTAAATAAATAAATAATATATTTGCTTACACCCTGGCAGCCATGCTGCAAGTATACTTATGAAGCGAGTATAAGTTCTCTCAAGATGTTTATGCTCACCTGGAGAAAAAGCTGCGTGTGTTCGATTGGCTGACCTGCAAAGAGTAAAAAAGGACTATTATATACTTCCCCGGATACATCGTGACAAAGGGCTTGCTGCAGTGGCCCTTACACTGTACACGTTAAACACACTTTAAGCTTAAAACCGTTACCCAGCACAAAGTTAAACACACAAGTGTTTGAGCCGTCAGAGGGCGCAGCATCTTTTTCTTTGCCCTGTGGCATCCTCTTTACCTGTCTTAGGTGTGTGGTCTGGGATCAGAGCTTCCCAGGCTTTCACGTTTTCTTGGCTAGCCTGCAGAAAGGAGCAGTAGCTGATAATAAAGAATCTGCTTGAAAGGCGGAATCAAACGGAGCCACATCTTGTATAATGTGCTGTAAAAGCACTGCAAACAAAGAACGAGAAATGATGGTCAGCTGGGTGCCAGCTGCTCCTGAAATTGGTTTCTGCCAAGAATTGTAAACAGCAAAGAAAGGAAGGGGTGAAAATGTTGAATGACACACACACTTTCGGGGGCAACTGATTCCCAATTGGGGTTTGATCTGGAATTTCATGACCAACAACCTTAATGATAGACAAGAAGACCCTGCACGGAAGGGTGCTCTCTATAGTGTTTGCCGCTTGTCAAGAGTAGAACAGTACTAAGCCCGCTGGATATTGTGCCAATAAGCTAAATTTTAAATGTTGTTGGCAAAGAAATCAGAAATCAGACATTTCTCTCACCTGCACATCGCGTTCCTCTGGATCCTTAAAGTCCCGAACCATTCCCCTGCAGCCAGCGTATGAAAGGAATCTAAATTCTTAAAACTCAGGTACTTCATAAGCAACCAAGTAACAGAACATGATTTAAACGGGTTATGAAAACAATCGGCGATAACCCCAAGCATTGATGTGTAAAAAAGACCGGGCAGCATAATACTGACATCACAAGGTGGTTAAATAAAACACAAACCGTTTACAACACCATTAACTAAATACAGATTTCTGCACGCACCCAGCGATCCATTTAGTGAACGGGACTCCAGAACAGCCATGGAGGAAGACAGATAGGAAAATCATTCAGGTCACGACCTTTTAAAGAATAAGCAGCAGGTGCAGAGGTGGGAATAAATTTTGAGTGCTGAAACTGACACATTACAAAAGCTATGTATGTGCACGCGCATGGGTTAAAAAGCGGCAAGCTCAGAATATGTATTCAAAATTGTAAGCCACAAACTTAGGATGCTGAATCGTCCTTTTGCTAGACCCCATGCTATCTGCAAAAGCCTTCACCCTAAAAAGCTGCGGCCTCCAATCGCAATCTTACTTTTTCACTATAGATTAATGGGGTGGATACAAAGTGATCTACAGAGCACGTCCCCTGGAACTGCAGAGTACTCTGCAGCATGCAGAAGTATTCGAGTTCTTGGAGGCGAGTGCAACCAAATGTCGGTTGGAACCGTCTCGCCACAGCTTGCGCTTGGGAACCATCTTTTTTACACTTGGTCCTGAGTCAGCGTTAAGGTTTAGTTTTCCCCTCTTGCTGCTTCCTTGCCTCTTGACTACATCTTCTTGCTGTCTTTGTTGGCCTGCCGGCATGGGTGTCAACAACCCAGATGCTAACTTTCTTGTTACTCTTCTAGGAAGGCCTCAGTTTTAGCCAATTCAATGCTTTTCAGGTTTTTGAGACGGCTTTCTCTCTGCTCAGACTTTTGGACAGAGTTTTTGGGAAGTGTTTTTGAGTCTGTTTTGAATGGTTGGCCGGTGTAAGTTCCCCTCTAACATTAAATGAAACTGAGTCGGAGTAGAATAAAGACTTCTTTGAATTTACTTGAACTTACCATGTTTGCTTTATGTACTATGTTATTGCTCAGAGATTCGGATGTTTGCTCACCAGGTAACTGTGCTGGCTCCTGGTTGGACTCTCAGAAATATCCTTGAGTATTTCTAGGCTGTACAGGAAGGCTGCTGATCCAACAGGGGCAAACCTACAGCAGCAGAGTCCAATCTTTCTACTTATTATATGAAGCAATCGGCAAAACTTAATTATATGAGGCAATTGGCAAAATCAGCTGTATAGAAAGCCCAAGTCTTCAAAATTAAACGCAACAGGGAAGAACTCACCAGCTGATGTGGACAGCTTCACAGCAAGACTTTATATTCAGAGGAAAAATCCTGCAGTGATGTATTGCTCTTTCTGTGATAATTTTGGTACTTTGAGGAGGTCTATAAGGTCTGGTGCTGTCTCAATCGCCTGCATAAGCTGTAAAGCGTGCGTGTCCATTACGTGGCATCAATCAATTGCTTTTCTCACCTGTAGGACACAATGATTGGGAGTCGCTTCAAAGAAAAAACAACAATTGGAAGCAGCACCAATCTCCACCAATCCAGGCGTTTGAACCATAAGCCCCATGGCAGAGAGCCCCCCATGACAAGGAAAAAGAAGTTGCCAGAAAGCAAGTCTATAGTCTCCTGCAATTGTGTATTTTGATTGGGCACGGGCTAAACAATACAAGCTTTGACAATAATGCATCAGCTTAAGTAGTAAAGTAGTTGCAAAAAGTGTCCCAATCTCTCTCTCTCTCTCTCTCCCTTTTTCTCCATTCATACACGCGCATAAATATATACCTATTGATATGAACACTCATATATATATGCGTGTGTGTGTGCGCCACTCTCCTACTGCATACAATGTTGAATCAATGTCCATACTAACAACATGCCCGGGATATGAGCAAGGTGTAATGTTCATGCCGCAAATGAATGCACTTGCTTCAATGAATAGATTCCTCCTGAGTGCAATTTCCCATGACTATCTAGAAAGGGAAAACGATTTTTCCTGGATGATTGGCCCATCACTGACCTGCAGATGCAAACTTTCGGCCCTTGCCTTCTTCAGCCCATGGGAAAAGGCCAAGCCACTTGTGAAGCAGGCAACAATTCCATTTAGCTCAGCAAGCTCTGCAACACCAAGCTGAAGGATAAAAGCAAGAATGGCAATCATCAATTGTCTTTTAGTGACCGCTGATTGAATTGAAAATAGAGAAAGCAAGCGCTTGTCTTGAAAAGGAAAGAACTCTAACACCCACCGTGCCTAATGAAAGGACAAAGGAATATGCAAGTAGGGAGTCGTGTTCCATGAGTGCGCGCCGAAGACTCCATGCTAGGAGCCTGTAGATCAGATGAATGTGTAAGCCTTTGATTTTGGCTGCTGGAACGGGCGGATTGCATCATGGGATGCAGGGATTGCTAGTTGTATTAGCAGGATCGTATGCTGCTCACAGGACAGGCCAGGCACCCTCACCTTCCATTGAACCATCCAAAGAGGAGCCCAAACAGTGCGCCCAGGATGGTCTCCCAACCAATTACAACACCCTGAAAATGAGAATGACGAGCTGCAGTTACGATTGGCAAATGAAAAAGAGCTTTCACAAAGTACAGAGAGTAAAATTAGACAATGGAGAAAGGACACCGCTGCTGTACTTACCAGAAACCTGGCAGCTTGCCACGAGCTGGACATGCCCAGCTGGCCCAGGGTAAGGGTTAGTGGGAACATGAGCAACGGAAAGCCTATTCCATCATTGATCCCAGACTCAGCAGACAGAAGGTTTCGGACTCGGGATGGCAATATGTACTCCGCAAACGCTCCTGCAGTCAGTAATAAGGAGCAGGGGAAAAGCATCCAGTCAACTGCGGAGGAATTGAAAATGGTCATCTGATTCCTGTTATATGTTTTCTTTGCAACTTCTTCTGCATGTACAAAGCAAGATCTCTGCACCGTTCTTCAAGGAGCCTCATTACACTCCACATCATCCTCTTGGGTGTGAGTGGCACCATCTACAGCACTCACACTCTAGGGCCTGTCAAAGACCCGGGTCTTGATCCTCAAAGAGTCAAGAAGGTTGCCTCCAAACTCCATGTGCATTCTGTTAACTACGTTGCTGAAGCTGTTCATACAATACGTGCCCTCTCCGGTACTATTACCAACTCTCATCAAGAACCGCTTTCAGACCATACCTGCAACTCTCCCGATCCTTGATGGTGTTTTTTTTCCAATTCCGTGGTGGAAGAGTTTTACAGTAACCGATACCAAAGTGGCACCTTTTCCTCAATTTATGATTGATGCAAATAGAGTTTTAAATCTACCTACGTTATGTTTTTTCTGTTTGTAAGAGTGGTCTAAAAGACTGGAGACGGATCAAGTGCGTGTAAAATAATGACCACAGACCCTGGCCAAATACCTCGTAACGTCCGCACCTTTGACGATGCTGTGAACAAGAAGAGGATCTGTTGGAGTAAGGCATGCCGCAGTAGCCAGGGCAGAAAGGGGACTGGTGGCAAACATGAGTGAAGGCAATACAAATGCACAAGTGAATGTGAAAGTCAAGCTTGCACTGGTGCATTTGTGGTCTATAAGAGAAGTTCAAGAAAGTTTTTCCTTTCAACAATACAGGCCCTGGTGCGTGTTAAGAAAGCCTGTCAAACGATACGTGCTGAATTTCAGCAAGCTATCTACAAACAGGGGGAAGTCACGCAAACAGTGACCTCTCCTCCACCATGAATCAGAGAAAGGTGATTTAGGATTTTCTTGATCACTGTGAAACCTATAATTTATTGGTAGCAAAGAGGTGAGCTAAAAAGGTAAAAAGAAGCGCTATCAATGGAGCTTAGAAGAGTTTACACGTATTTGTAGGACCCATCAGAGAAAATTTGTGCGGTTTGGGACTAGAAACCTCATTTAGAGCTAGAAGCAATACCTGAAACCCATTATGGCGTAAGTCAGAAGAAAGGTAATACCCCAGGAGGCAAGTTTGAGGGGGCCGACCAGCAGCAACAAGGCGCCTAGGTTTCTTTTTATGTAGCCCTGTGGAAGCTCGAGCGCGCAGGTAAACACCTGTAAAAGTAGAGAGGAGAAGGCAGAAGATACCAGGTTGATATGCAGGAATAGGGAGCATGTGCACTGCTCAAACAGGTCCGCAAAACCTGAAACGAGAAACATGATGCTTTGCGATCTGTCTCCAAGAAAGATAGTGCAAAAATATGAATTGAATATATGCCCGCTTCTCACTCACCTGGAGGCTTATGACAGTCCGTGTGAATTCCCGGACAACGTCCTGGCGCACGCCAGAGTCCAGCAGCGTGTGCTGCGTGTACAGATTACAGTGGGTGCAAAAAGCAGCAAGATTTTAAAATCTTTTACCTTTGCAAACCTACTGGTCCAAAGCAAACTGAGCCAAGCTTATCTGCTTCCACGGAGAAGGAAGAAGGCAAACATGCAGCGCAATGCTAGAAGGTGCTTACTGCACCATGCGCACGCAAGAAGTAGCAAGACACAATTCATAGGACGTCTGCGGAGAGCAGAAGCCGTGAGACACACCCCAAACCGTTCCCCTGATGAAAATATCGCCCTTTCAGCCAGCGCTCCGATTGCCAGGGCGAGCGCAGGCTCACCGAGGGAAACACGTTCCTGCATGCACGTGTCCTCGCTCTGGTGGATTTTATGTCTCTGCAGCCTTAATCCGGCACCAGTGCATCGTGTGAAAGATAGATTTGAAGTCTGCCGCCAACGGTCCCTATTACCTTTAGAAAACGCGACTGCGTGGAGAAAAAGAGACTGCGCGGCACAAAGAACAGGGGAGGAAGGAGAGGATCTCACAAAGCAAGCATGGCGGCGCAGAACGCGTTGCTCATCCTTCAACCTCATTAGAGCCTGAGGTGTGCGACTACCTGAAAAGACCCAGTGCCGAGAGCACTACAAACCAGAGTTGTGGCTCGAACTCCAGCACCTCCATTGATCTACGGAGTTGATTAAATGGATTCAGGAAATCTGGCTCTATTCTCGTTACTTTCTACCCAGATTTCATTAAAAGGATTTTTAATAAGCGGGGATAATCCACCGACTGCTCGGACAAAACTAAGGGCATTTTCTGCGTCGTCTCAGCACGGTTGACGGTAAGATTTAGACAGGGAATTGAAATGGCCTGGCTGTAGTGCACATTTTGAATTTCACGGTGAACAAGGAGGATCAACTTAGTGCGTGGCGCACGGGGCTCTCAAGAGGGGCGTGTTCAAACGGAGATAAAATGCAGAATTAATTCCGTAGAGAAATGGTGGAGTTAGGGATTTTGTGGGGAAAACTGCTTTCAGTTTAAATCTTCCAACATACGCGTGTGTGCGTGCGACATTGTTCAACATACTACAAACCAAAAGTCGTTTGTATATTCGCTCCGCGCTCCTCCCACTGGTTGATTACCCCAGGATCGCGCCGAAGGTGATTTCCATTGCGATGCGTGTTAATGATTGATTATTTTTAAATTGTTCGTTTTGGAGAACAGGAGCTTGCACCCCTACAAAAAACAGAGCTCCGTTCGAACCCTACAATCGCATTACGAACAATTAGAATTTTGTTTATTGCAATGAAATGATGTGGACCGCAACCCCTTAATCACAAAATTTCCAAATCTCAAACAATGCACACACAAAAACAAGGTTGGTTCGGGTGAGGAGTTAAAGATGAAAAGGGCTTTACAATCTGTAGCCATTGTGATCTGTGATCTGTGACTGCTCACTCCGTCGTCCGCACTTTCTTGACTCACAATCACACTCACGGCTTCCCCAAACATAAAGTGGTGCTCCAATGACTAAATCTGCCTCTGAAATCTTTGCTCTGAGTACAGCAGCCAAAGATCTGCTGGGGAAAGCAAAGGCTCTGCTGCCAGTAGACGCCTCGGACGACCAGCCAGCGAAGCAGCTACCGGACGGACCTGAAGAGACTCCTCCCCAGCTGACAAACAAGTAACTAGCTTGCTATGTTTGGAAGCAATTCATGGAAACGGATTTTGAGTATGCCTGCATACAATAATAAAGCATGCAGAGGCAGGCCTCGACTCTCCCGGCTTTGCGACATGCTGTCAACTAACAGGAGGACTGCTTTGTCCTTCTATTCCGCCCATCTAGGTGGCAGCCGATTGAGCAGCTGACGGACCAAAGAGACAAAGCCATTATTTCAGCAGTGTTGGCAGTGGTGGAGGCAAGGACTATGCTGGAACATTTCAAGGTGCGTTTATTCTGGAACTTATGACAAAAGACCCGAAGGTGGTGTTTACCAGCGGAGCACAGCTGTGGCATACGTATGCAAAGCAAAAGAGGCGCTAATAAGCCGCTTTTGTTTCTTCTTACTTGATTGCACATCAAGCCTTTCTTGCCTAGGCGTACTTTTGCAGTACTTTTGCCTAAAAAGCAGCGATATATATAAGACATATTTTCCTTTTTGCCTTGCTCAATGCCCTGTGCACAATCCACAATGCACCAGGCCTTTAATAAGTTTGCAACGACCATCGTCTGGGATTCCCCTCTCACGCTTCTCACAGGACGGTGAGAGATGGACTTGCTACAAGCTAACTTAGAAAGATCATATCCTGCTTTAAGCCTAAGACAAAGAGTGATTATATGCCGTGCTTCTGTTAGTGCATGCAATCATAGAATATGAGGCTTTGCTCTTCCATGCTCGGTTTTCCAGTCCATCTCGGCCCACTTGCTTCTGTTAAGCAGCCCAACACTAGGTAACACATCTTCCACGCACCTTTGAAGTGATGTGCATTTTGTCATTCGGCACACACAACACCCATGGTACACAATGCAGGGAGGCTATGCGCTGCTTGGTGTATTGGTCGAAATCTGTGGCACACATGACGTTTGAGACAATCGCTTTTAAGGTAATACATAACCATTCAACAGGCACCTTTGAATATCGTGGTAGCCATTAAGACGCCATGTTCATCGATCTGACTTACAAGTCATTAATGCAGGCAAGCTGCAATATGTGCAGAGTTCCCTTTTGATTTTCAAATGCTTAACAAGGGTTGAAAAGGCTATGTTGTTTGCATGCATGACAGGAATTTTTGGGGAAAGTGAAAGTGCCCAGGAATTTCTAACACTCGAGAGGCAACTGAGCCCAAACTGCAAAAGAAACTGAGAACACTACCTGAGAAAAGTGTGACAGGTACTCAGGCAGCTGGGTCACAGGACGGTTATGAGGCTTGCCCGCAACTTAACAGCAAAGCAATTCATCTGGGACAAGGGGAGAAATAAGGGAAGTAGAGCAGTTAAGACAACCAACTTAGCTGAACTTAAGGGCGCCTTATGCAGAGGCCGTGGGCATACAAAACTTGTGTGCTCTTTAAGGCGCACAGACAAGGGAAAGGTGGCTAAAAAAAGGAATTGTGCTTTATGTGCAAAAGTACGTTACAAGTGACTTGCCTATAAGAGCTCTAGCTCTTTAACTGTCGTATGTGCGTATGTGCAGAGTTGTGAGCAGAGGTATGTGCAGAGATAATCTCAGAAGCTTCTTTCTTTTTTTGATTGTGGCATCTTTATTGTAGGCTGTGGTCTTTTGCCTACTTTCCTTATTCTCTCCAGGAACAAACCGAACTCCAAGATCAGTTGAAAGACACTAGCAATACATACACACTTTGCTGTCCTCAATTGGCAGAAATTTGCTGCATTATGCTTATAATTTTGTTTATTCTGCAAATAAGATTTTGCACAGCCGTGCAAAATCAAGTTTAGTTCACATGCTTGTTGCACCAAGGAGCTCCTTGTTCTGCTTTTTGTGCAGAAACAAGTTACAGGATGTGCAGACGTGCTGCATTTTGAGGTGAGCACGCATAATCGCAAATTCCCTCCTTAATCTATGTTCGCTTGAGTTATGTTTAGCAAACAAATGAGGCAGAAATTATTGGCCCGCACTTGTACAGGCTATCTTTCACTTGATGCCAAGGTTCATCATGAGGTTGTTGCTTGGACGTGAAATCTCTATCAGGGTGCGTAAGCCAGTTGCCATAAGCATGTTTTCACAATTTCATGTTTATGATAACAATAAGGGTGATGTAGGGATGAATACTAACTTTTGGGCGCAGTATTGCTTGTTGGCGCTCAGTTGAGTAGAAGTGTGAAATCCTTTCTAAATTAAAAGCAAGCAGGGGTGTGTAGACAGGCCAACAAAAAGGTTGTCTACATCAATTATTTATCAAACTTCCCTCTCAGTTTGATCTGACAACCACAACCATGCGGGCCTACAACACGCCCCCATCATATTTCTGCATCCAACGCATCAATGGCTCTTGGTGGGTTATACTATTCCTATCTGCAATGCAAGATGCAGCTAGTGGTTGATAGGACGTAATTGTTAGCTGCTCATTGCTAAGATGAACATGGGAGAAAATAAGAGATAAGTCGTGATGTGGAGTTGACGTATAACAGGAACACAGAGTGTGATCACTTCACTGTACAAATTGGAGTTGCAAAGTGGACTCAGTGGTTTCATCGTAGGCAACCTGTTTCATATATCAAATGTGAAGCCAGCGAGCTTATTTACAAGCCTAAAAGATTTGTGCATTGCACATTTGTTTCTGGCAATAACATTACAAGCTATTTTTATTGCAGGCACAATATTCCCTCCCTTCCACGGTGGGTGCGGTGTCTGACTGCCTCTTCATTGGGTAAGTAAGAGGGAAGCTTAGTTGAGGTACATTACCATCATTTATCCAAAATTTAGTGAAAAGGCATCCGCAGAAAGGGTTTGAAATTGATATACCGAATTGGCTGCCCTATTTGACTGTATACATGCAAACACAGCAAAGGTAATAGCACACATACAAACAAACAGTTCTTACGTTTTTACCTAGCTTCAGGTTTACACTTACAAACATGCATGCGGGTACTCACGTACAGGAAAAGTGGCATGCTCAGTGCTCATATATTGCGCCACCATTTACGTTTCCCTTGTTTGGCTGCTTCATGTAGCATGGCGTCTTGACGCACAAAAATACTGTGTGACCATAGCGTTTTCCAGATTCCAAATGAGTGCAAAGATAGAGCTTCACAAATGTCACCTTTTGACAAAATGCAGGTTATTTCCTACATTCAACAGAGGACACATGGTCCAGACTCCTTTTGCAACTGCCCTTGTCCTGGGATGATAGCCGATGGGCCCCATGGAGTGGTAAATAGTTTCATTCAGAAGGGTGTGCGTGGTCTTAAGCAGTCGTGTGCGTTTTTTGTGCAGTTGTGTGGCAAGCTGCCTCTTGCAGCAAAGGCTAATGGACAAAGTAATAGGTTGCTTTATGGACAGTGTGTTCAAGTTTTAGATTTGTTTTAACGCACTTTGTATGCCCAGGCGTGTGTTTTTTGTCTCGCATCTGACTCTTCCTGGGGTGAATGCTCTGAAATTTATGTACAGGCAGCAAGATTATTACGAAAAGTGCTTCATGGCTTGAGCATGATCTGAGTTTATGTTTCAATTCATGGCTGACTTGTGCTTGTTTGTAATACAGCTATCTCAATTGCTGGAATGGAAGTTTCATGCTGATTTATGTACAGACAGCAAATTTATTACAACAAGTGCTTCGTGGCTTTAGCATGATCTGAGTTTATGTTTCAATTTGTCGTGGCTTACTGATGCTTGTTTGTAATACAGCTATTTAAATTGCTGGAATGGATGCTTCATGCTTTGCACATATGTACCTGCTGGTGCATTGGATATGGCAAGTGTGTTAACAGCAAGTGCGGGGTTGTTTTGGCAATTATCTTGCAGGCAATACTCATTTTTTTGAATTGCATATTGCAGTATTGCAGTATCCCTATGTTGCTTTTTTGCTAGTTGTACAGGAAGTGTAGTATAGAGGTGTTTTTTGGTGGCTTGACATGAATCTGAAAATGCTCTTGGCGGCAAGCATCTTCCTGTTGAGTGTTTGTTGTCCATTAATAAAATTGCGCTGCTAGCGACTTAAAACAAACCTGGCATGTTTTCTTGGTAAAATTACTGTTCCAAAGTAAACGGGCTTGTAAGTCGTAGGACATTCAGCATACAAGGAGCAGAGTACATGGTGTTGAGTTGTGAGTATGACGTGAAGAAGGTGGCGTAGATTTAAGTGTAGGTCAAACAATTGAAGTTCAACTGGAAACGAGGCTCGGCATTATTTCTATATTTGTGGCATTTTGTGTGCTTGATGACAAAAAAAGAAATGCTATTGCAATTTCTGTCAGAACATTTGAGAAACACATCTCGTCGCTTGAAAAGGCAATGTGGTTAGTAGAGCCATCATTAACAAGACTGCTGAGAAGAATTTTTACTGTGACATAATTTATAAGTAGCACCATAATACAACCTTAGTGTTTTAGAGCATAAATGCTTGTACGACTGTGAAAGGCACGCCTCTTTGAGCAGCAGCTGATTAACAAGCATCACATATAAGCTTCCGATTAAACAGAGTCTACATTTTGATGATGAAGCTTGGCTCCTTAGCCATTTAAGTGGTCATGCAAGCAGCACAGATCAGTAGGCTATGTAAGATCTTAAGATTTTCGACAGGGATGCGGAAGGATATAGTGTAATCTCTTCAGGTGCAAGTGCTATCATTATGATATGTAAGTTATTATGTGTGTTGCGCCACCCTATCGATGAACAGCCAACATTTTACCTGGTAAATTAAATAGAAAGAGGGTTCCTCGGCAAGGATCAGGCAGTTGGGAGGCAGAGGCCTGCTAACAACCAAGAATGCTGCTCAAACAATTCTTTGGGGCTCTGTTCAATGTCACGTCTTGCTGTAACTGCAGGTGGGTCTGTTGGCGTGTTCTTGGATTGTGTCACTGAACTCAGACCAACTATTAGGCTGTGGAGTGGGTAGCTCGTTTGGCTGCTGCATAGTGCCTGTTGCTCCTGGTAGTAGGAAGGTGTGAGCTCTTTGCAATGTCTCAGTGATTGTGCCATAAGTGGCTTATGTTGGTCTTGTGCCTTTACTGTTTAAATCCTGGACAGGAGAAGTGTCCGTACAATACTTAGTTACAAGCGATACATTTGTTGGGTTGTTTGTATCATGGGTTCTTCATCTATAGGGAATATAGATTGGCGGGGTCATTTGTCAAGAAAGGAAGGAGGCAGATCTTCTTGCATCAGTGACAATTGCATTTTGACACGTGCATGTCAAGCCACCACGCCCCAACCAGAGCTCATTTCACTGCCGACCAAGCCTCCCTTTGTGCTAGGCTGCAACCCACAGGTTTTTTTTGCCTTATTTCTTTTGCGTTATGTGTAATAAATACTCTCAACACTCAAAGTAAGACCAGTTACATCCAGTTTCAAGCGTAGTCCAACCTCAGAATTGGAGTCCTTACGTTTTGAAACTTATCTTCGTTAATGTGAATGTGCAAATGTTTCTGTCCTCGGGGAATTTACATTTTTTTCAGCTTTGTGTGTTATTTACTAAACAGAAAAAACAACGCAGGCAGTGAAAAACCACTCCCAGGAGTCCCCACATTAATGAAGGAAAAGGAGCCACTTTGGTACCGGGTACCGTAAAACCCCTTTACCAAAAGAAAAGCAAGGGATCAATGGGGATAAGGAGGGTTGCAGGCTTGACCTGAAACCGGCTTCTGATGGGCTCTTAATGTTGAGAGAAGGGTCAGATTTTTGCTTTATAGCTTTGGGGAGAGTAGGTCGTAGACCACTGCTCTGTGCCCAGGATTCTGAGTTTTATTGTGCCTCTGTTCTCTTTCTCCTAAGGGTTGTTCGTGAGAATATTCTGTTTAGCTAGGCCTAGGTTTTGCGCTTTAGAGGGGTGTCAGTTTCTATAGGAAAGTTGTGTTGGTGCCTGTTTTGGCGCGCCAGCCATTGCTGTGGCTTAGTTTGCTCTTATCTTGGCTGGCTCCTAGCTTCTCTTGCCTTTGCGTCTGGCTGCTCATTTGGTAGTGTGAGTATCCAGGCATCAGTTTTTTCAGTCGACTCTCTGTTTCGCTCTGCCACACTAGTCTACCTCACGCAGCTTCCTGTGGTTCTATTATGTTTGCATCGTGAGATGGCGATGGATTATTTACAAGGTCGGTCACAACTGCTAAGAAACTATTTCTCCCCAGAATAAAGAAAAATGGTTGAATTCAAACTCAACTAAGAATAGCAGTTGTGAGGACACACTGTAACTGCCAGGTCCACGCCATCAACAACGTCTGCGGTGAATGTCTGCTAACCACTAGCATGCTGCACAATTTTATCAGAAATAAGACCTTGGAAGACTCAGAGCGTGCCACTGGCTGGAAAATCACTTACAACAAAAACCAAGGATTTAGTGATGATGTTGTTGATGCCTGGCTTAGTACTTAAAAGAACCTGAGTCTCCAAGAAATATACAAAGTACCAAATCAATGCCCAACCAAGCACCAAATCAATGCCCGACAATTCTGTGATCAGCATGGATGGCACACCACCTCCCTCTGCCCCCACCATACTCACCATCCCTCAAACCCTCCCCACACCCCAATCTACTGATCACACCCATCAAACAGAAAACATACAATCTCAGCATGAAGGCTCTTCTCCCTTGTCCTCCATTCTCAAAAATAGCAGCCCCGGACAGTACCGCAACATCATCAACCGCCATAACCACACCTCGCCAACTACACACACCTCCAACCAAACTGTGACCAACCTCTCATTGAAAATCTTAACCTCCATGTCAGAGGCGTCTTTACTAGCCAGCATGACCTAAAGCATATGATAGCCACCAACACCCCCGACATTATTGTCCTTACAGAAACCAACTTGCAAAAAGGAAACAAACCCCAGCCTTGGCTACATCAATTACTCACAAACTACAAATGGTGGACTTCCAAAAACACAAACGGTGGTACAATTGTCTGTGTACGCAAATGCATTGCTCTGGCAACAAACTGCTCACTCGCACACTCGGACCCGGAGAGTAGACACACCTCTGTCATCCTAAACACTGCCGACGCAAACCTCCTAATCATTGGCACTTATTGGCCTTCTGGTAACCAGAAGCACAGGCCTCCCGCTTTGAGGTGCAAGCACAGATAAAACCATTATAAATAAAAACAAAAAGTGTACGTACCTTTCTCATCTTTGGAGACATGAATGTCACAACCTCCGCCAACGGCCGAACAAGTACAAACAAATATTTTGCAGACAAAATGTACCAAGGGTTTACAAAGGGTTTACCAAGACTTCAATAAGGGCCTCAACCTATCCCCACTGCCCCACCACTTGCCTGTTGACACTGTCCCACCTGAACCAAGACCCTGGACCTTCTCACGGCCCGTGGGAAAGGACAGTGTAGGAAACACTACTTACTCATTTAGCCGCATTTATGATATCTATCAACAGCCCTCGCAAACACGTGCAAACCAAGTTACACTTGTGATCTAGGCTACCTGAGCGACCACGTGCCACTCCTGGCCATAGTACCCACCTGCACTCTAAACCTGCGGATCCCTCACATTGTAAAAGCCCAAGCAAACAAGGCTGCCAAACAAGCCACCCTTATTTGCCGTGTCAGCGCTTCAATTAAAATCCACACACGCCCTTTCTGACCCCTCCCATGGCATTATACAAGAACTTGAGGAAACCCTGCTTGTACTCACTCCCGCCCACACGCAAGCCCTTGCGTTTCTTAATGAACAGATGAACTGCAAAATAAAAGTGCCAGAAACACTGCTAGGCTGTAACACCTGAGTGAAAAGCCTGCAGAAGAGCAAGTTGAGATTTTGGCTATACTAGTGACAAGTCTTATTCAGTACACAAGGTAGCCCTCAAAACCTGCTCTAGCACATCCAAAAGTACTGCTTATGACCAACAACAAGAAAAAGAACTCACTCAAATTGTTAGGTCACTCCCCCCAAATCACCACTATAGCCCACGACCAGAAAAGAACAAAAGAATTGTGCGAAGCAAAAAACTTCACCGGATCAAGCAAATGCAAAAGCTCCTGTCCTCCCCCTTCATAAATGCCCAGGGCACCGCCGAAGAAATCTTACAACAAAATAGCGCCAACCCAGCGCTCCTGAAGGCAATTCAAGGTATAAAGCACATCGTGCCTGATCAGACACTAAAAAAATAACTAGACGACATATTCATGAAAACCAGGCAAGCTATCACCAATACAGATGCCCTACAAAATTGCTCGTAAAAAGCAGCAGCAGCTAATAAATAAAGCACCAAAGAAAGCTCACAAAGAAAAAAGAACCTTTCAAGATAAAAATGCACAGCCACGGGTAAGTCTCCAAGCTGTGAAAGACCCTGAAACAGGCAAAATTGAAACTGAGCCCACCAAGCAAGCCCAGATCTTTGA
>Ga0307947_1000360_pt1 | contig 31199 bp, 41 predicted proteins | sample OrgLakmetagen232_FD_201840 | JGI IMG/M metagenome (GOLD analysis project Ga0307947, IMG submission 201840) | Saline water microbial communities from Organic Lake, Antarctica - #232 | ecosystem: Environmental > Aquatic > Non-marine Saline and Alkaline > Saline | place: Antarctica: Organic Lake...
CCCCCCCGACCCCTTCAGAATCGACTCATTTATATACCAATCGATAGCTCTCGACGTCAGGATTTGAGATATATATTCTATATTTTAATCGACACGTGACGTCAAAGACTTGTGATCCTGTACCCTCCTGGCTGTTGTGTTTTAAAAGGCCTAATGTCTCTGGTGCGTACCTACCAACTGCATACGTACAGGTGTATAAATAAAGCCACAGTTGCTCACCTGCCAATTGCATACATACAAATATGTAATAAAGGCACCTTGCTCAGCCACCTTGCTCTTGTGACTTGTCATTGCCAACGCCTGGGATATCTCAAATATTACTGTGCTGCACTGCTGCCAATGTACTGGAGACTCACCTGCCGTCACTCATGTGTGTACATACTTGTGCGTATATGTGTATGCGTACTTGTTTGGAGCTGCTACCACTGATGGTATACTTACATGGTGCTGCGACCACCGTGTAGGAAATCAAGTCGTACCAGCTGTGCCTGCCTCATCTCAAGACCACCATGCGAGGTCATGGCTGGGAGGACACCCACTGGCTGCAGGTGTGCATGTGTTTGAGTGTGCATTTGTGTATGTATGTGTTTGTGTACTATTTGTGCACGCGCCGGTTGTTTTTGTGTTTATTCCCATCACACACTGTTGGCATGCAAACACTGCACACTGCTCCATGCTGCTGGGAATTTCTGCAGAGCACTCAGGCTGTCGTTGGCTGGCAAACCAGTTGCAAGTTCTTTTGCACATTGCTGCACGCATGTTTAAGCTGGCGAAATGCTCTGCTCCCTGTACATTACTATCATAACCAGCCAGAAATCAGGTAGGGTGCACGATAACGCTCGCGATTGTTAATGCACAGATGTTCAAGCTACTGGGGCTCAAGACTTCCGGGGAAGGCTCAGTGAGCAGAGAGACGGTCACCCTGGCAAACTTCCTTGATGTGGCGGACAAAGTGGTGAGCAAGTGCTGGAAGTCAGCGTGCCAAATGCAGGGTTGCGATCAACCCAGTAGATGTATGTAGTGTTTGAGTTGGCCTGTTTGAGTTGAACTGTTTGTGTTGTAAGTGTTTGTGTCGAACTGTTTGAGTTGAAAGATGTTGTGCAATCTATTCCCACACAAAAATTGGCAAGGCTCTTTAAGCAGAAACATGATCAACCTGACACATCTTCTTCATGTCATTTAAGAAGTGGTGGGCAAAAATGTGAGAGGGTGTGCGCTGTTACCTGTGCTTCTGTAGTGACTCTGTCATTACAATTCTAAGATGCTTGGTCCCACCACTAGCTTTGTAGACACGCATATATGAAGTGCAGGAGTAAACAAGGACGTGCGCTTTTATTTTATGTTCGAACATCAGCTTGCAACCCTGGGTGTCTTGGGGTGTCAAATTGACTGCAACTGCAGTGCATGTGCCCACGTTTCCGCGCATGTCTTTTTCACACAGACACTGGTGCGCACACCCGTACTGTGTCTTGTAACTTATTTCTGTGTCATACTATGTCTTGTGATGTTCACACATGTGCACATGCGCACATTACCATTCACAATGATACAGGAAGACATGCTCAACAATATCTGTTTATATTTGTAATGTCGTTTATGTGCAGTTAGACTCATGATTAAAGACACATTCACACCTACCCACACACACGCACACACACACAAACACACACACGTTATGCACACGCAGGTCAGCAGTGGTGAAGCTATCAAGAACCTGGATGCTCAAGCTCAAGGCGAGGCCATGATTAGGAAAGCCCTCGCAGAGCTCAAGCTTTGGTGCGTGTATTGTCTGCACCTGCCTTTGCGTCTGTTGGTGCGTTTACTGTCTGCACCTGCCTCTGCGTCTTTTGGTGCATTTACTGTCTGCACCTGCCTCTGCGTCTTTTGGTGCGTTTACTGTCTGCACCTGCATTTGCATTTTTTTGGTGCGTTTGCTGTCTGCACCTGCCTCTGAGTCTTTTGGTGCATTTACTGTCTGCACCTGCCTCTGCGTCTTTTGGTGCGTTTACTGTCTGCACCTGCCTTTGCGCCTTTTGGTGCGTTTGCTGTCTGCACCTGCCTCTGCGTCTGTTGGATTGACATGCATTGAGTCTTGTATGCCTCAATTTATAGGCAAGCACAGTGGTGGTCCACACAAACCATTTGTGAATTATATTGCTCTACGTATGTGGGACTGCACAGTGTACTGACATAACCTTCCTCGTCTCTCCGTATCCCGAGGTCTTTCAGGGCGTCCCTAAATTGTGTAAAGTTGCTTGGTGCTGCAGACTTGTGATCATTTGCCGTTTGGCACTGGACTGTGACCCAATTTTGAACTGGATGTGGAAATGACGCATGCTTACAAACAGATGTATACACATGTATGCACACACACATACACACACACACAAACACACACACACACATACACACACACACACACACACACTCACAGGGGTCAGGACCGTGAGTTCTCCTTCAGTGAGTCAGCAGCGTCTGGCCGCTCACGCAAAATTGCGCTCATCAAGGAATGGCGCGACATACAAGCAGAGGTGGGACATTCTAGCTCAGTTTCTTACATTGTGCAGGTGGATTGTGGATGGTATTCGTGCTCGCTGCTTCGCAAAATCGCTGTCGCAATAAGGACATCAAATGGCTGTGATGCCGAAATTGCTGCCAAGCTAGTTAAGATGTCAGTGCTGGAGTAGACTAAGCACCAGTCAGGTTTGTTGCTAAAATACACGGCCAGCATATTTTTGCTGCGCTTTGTCCAGGCCCTTGTTAGTCCCAATCTGCTGTGTGTGAGCATCTATGGCAGACTACAGATTGACCTGGCGATCTGGGAGCTTTGACGTGGCCTGTCTCCAGTCGTGCCGTTTCCAACCACACTTTGACTTTACGTCACAAGTTATGATGTGGTTGGATTTTATTAAAGGAATTGTAGTCGTGGATGCCCATGGGTCAAGATGTCCCTGTCCCTGTCTCAGCTGCTACTGGTCGTTCTCCCTGAAATCGCTTAAACCACGAACCCTCCGACGGGCTCACCCTCACGGAATAGCATGAAGTATATCAATATGAACATGAACCTACAGGTGGGAGACCACCAGAGCCTGGTGGCAAGCTTACGCCAGTCCAGCTTCTACCACCTGTTCAAGGACGAGGTGGCGAGCTGGGAGATGAAGCTCAGCATTCTGCAGGTGCGTGAACGCATTTGCTTTGTGTGTGAGCGTGCGTGTGTGTGTGTGTGTGTGTGTGTGTGTGTGTGTGAGTGTGTGTGTGTGTGTGTGTGTGTGTGTGTGCGTGTGTGTGTGTGTGTGAGCGTGTGCGTGTCAAATTGAAATTGTTCAGGCTGGCTTGTACACAAATCACAATTTTGTTTGTGCGTGTTGTGTGCTTCAGCAACAATACGCTCATGCATGTTGTTTCTTAGCAGCCTGTTCACGTGCTAATTCACACAGCACAATTGACTGCACTCCCTTTCACACACACTTTTTCAGGAGGGCCTGATCTTACTTAACCAGATCCAGCGCAAGTGGGTGTACTTAGAGCCCATTTTTGGACGTGGCGCTCTGCCAGCGCAACAGGTAACCAGCATTTCTTTACCATGTAATATGTTATGAAGAGTGCTGATAAAAGTATGCAGAGGATGACTGTGCCGGATCCTCAACAGAGGAGCTATTTAGCTTGCACCTTTCGTTTGCTTGCCTCAGATGCCCTTCCTCTGCTTCCCTACCCCAGCCATCCAAATATCCCTTTCGTGCATGTGCAGGCTCGATTCCGCAACGTGGACGAAGAGTTCCGGCGTGTGATGTACCAATTGGAGGTAAATGCGTGTAACTGCATGGTCCATTGAACAGTATTGAGTTATGAGTATGTAGGGTTGACCAGAACCGTTTATATGCGCCGTACATGGCCGTATATTTAATAAAACACCTGCAAAAAGTATAGTCAATGAAACACCTGCAAAAAGTATATTTAATGAAACACCTGCAAAAAGTATATTTCCTGAAACACCTGCAAAAAGTATATTTCCTGAAACACCTGCAAAAAGTATATTTAATGAAACGCCTGCAAAAAGTATATTGAATGAAACGCCTGCAAAAAGTATATTGAATGAAAACCGTGTATGTGTGACTCTGGTCAACCCTACGAGTATATTATATCTTGCATCTTACATGCCTCCGTAATGTCCCATCATGTACGACTTAAAACATTTGTAACATCTATGATGTGGCCGTACGGCTGTAAATTGCTATTACGTTGTGATGTGACTATGTGGAGACAGAAGCCTTTGTTGCTTGCGTTCTGGCTCAAACTAAGGCTTGCAGTAGAAGAGTCAGCATAGTGCACCAACTCTAGGTAATTCCTTTGTCTTTTGCCTCAGCTTGCTCTTGGATGTAACACACACACAGTACACTGTTACCAACTCACACACAGTACACTGGCATCAACTTACACACAGTACACTGGCATCAACTCAAATAGCTCAAAGGAACTGAAGCACATCATGGTGACATCAGGGTCGATCGTGCTCGCACGTATTAATTGAAACGTATTGAAAACCTGGCACGTATTGAAAACCTCGTACGTATTAAAACGTATTGAGAACCCTTTTGCGCACACATCTTTTTTGGTTCGTTCTGGCCAACCCTAAGCATTAAAACCTTTTTTGCCCCTCCTTTAACGTAGAACAACAAGCTTGTGGTGACCTTTGCGGAGATCATGGGCATCCGAGACAAGCTCCCTCAAATGGCGCAGCAGCTGGACGTGTGCCAGCGTGCGCTATCTGACTTCCTAGAAGACAAGCGCTCCAGCTTTCCTAGGTGGGTGGTGCAACTCCCTGTGTGATTACAAGTTGCCGCAGTTTCCTAGGTCGTTGCATCTCTTTTGTAATTCTGTATGATCTGCTACTTGCTTGCTCCAGCTTGTTAGGTCGTCGATGCAGCTGCCTGTGGAACAGCTGTTGTCTGTGTTAAACATAATGAAATGTAAGCTCGCGCCAGCTTACATTTCATTAAATCTAACACAGACAACAGCTGTACGCTGTTGAAATGTAAGCTGTTGAAATGTAAGCTGTAAGCTGTAAGCTGTTGAATTGTAAGCTGTAAGCTGTAAGCTGTAAGCTGTTGAATTGTAAGCTGTAGAAATGTAAGCTGTTGAAGTGTAAGCTGTTGAAATGTAAGCTGGCGCATTTTCAAATATGTTTTTTTGCTGCGATTGCAGACTCGCTCCAGCTCACAGGGTATTGGTGCTAGTGCCTGTATGAATGCAAACCTTGTCCTGCTTCCAAGGCTGGGACATCTGTTTGAATGGGTCCGTATGCTGTCAGGTGCATGTACCTTAAATGCAGACTTGCTCCACCTTTATGAACTGGTGTACCCCTTTATGCAACCTCAAGCTCGTTGCCATCTCAGTCAGCCAAAGGCACCCCTATAGTGCAATTTTGTTTTTTGCTTGTAGATGCCGTAGCATTCAAGCAGTGCCTGCAAGTCCCTGCTCGCTCCACTTCCTTCAAATACGCACGTGACTGTCATAGGCGTGGCTTCTTTTGTCATGCTGCAAGTCTGCAAGCTCATTTCACTACAGTTTCTCAAAGTCACTTTAACCCTCAAAGTCATAATGCTGCTCTGAATGGCTGCTCCATGAGGCACTGTCTGTAGAGCATTTGTGGTGCTGTAACCATCTTGTATTCACAGTGCTGTGCTCACATGTATGTTGTCATTGCACAGGTTCTACTTCTTGGGTGACGACGACTTGCTGGAGATTCTGGGCCAAGCTCAGAACCCATCTGTCATCCAGTCCCACCTCAAAAAGCTGTTTGCTGGCATCCACAAGGTGTGTGTATGAGCTTGCTGGCATCCACTGTGTGGTCATGTACGTGTGTGTTTCGTACGTGTGTGTGTGTGTACGTTTGTATGTGCAAGTGTGTGGGTGTATCCACAAGGTGTGCATGTATGCATGTGTGTGTCCGTGTGTGACATTATGTGTGCAAGTGTGAGTGTGTGTGTTTGTGTAATCCAATCCGTGCTTGCCATCGCAAGTGCCTGCCATTATGCAGATTATATATTTGCAAGCCTGTACTCCGCTATGAGCGATTAAAACTTGCAGCTCAAAAGGTCAGGCGCACACTCAGTCGTCAAGAGCGAGGAACGACATGTGATGCCCACTGCATATTTTTGCCCACTGCAATCCATCTCATACAACATCTGATACCCTCTGCAAACCCTGCCTGTTGCAATTTATCTCACACGACATGTAGTAACCACTGCAAACCCTGCCTTAATGCAATCCATCTCACACGATATGTAATAACCACTGCAAACCCTGCCTAATGCAATCCATCTCACACGATATGTAATAACCACTGCAAACCCTGCCTAATGCAATCCATCTCACACGATATGTAATAACCACTGCAAACCCTGCCTAATGCAATCCATCTCATACGGCATCTGATGCCCACTGCATATCTTTGCCCACTGCAATCCATCTCATACGACATCTGATGCCCTCTGCAAACCCTGCCTATTGCAATCCATCTCAAACGACATTTAATACCCACTGCAAACCCTGCCTAATGCAATCCATCTCACACGGCATGTAATAACCACTGTATATCTTTGCCCACTGCAAACCATCTCACACGGCATCTGATGCCCACTGCTGACCATCTCACAGGTTAAGTTCTCCTCGGACCAGGGCTCCATCACAAGCATGTCCTCTATGGCAAATGAGGTTGTGGAGCTTGGGCAAGGGGTGCGCGTCACAGACTCCATCGAAACCTGGCTCAGCAGCCTTGCACAGTGAGTTATGCAACACTTTGATCTAAACCTGCGTGATGCTGTAAGCATAGGGTTGGCCAGAACCGTATATATACACCGTATATGACCGTATATTGGGTGATTCCCCTGCCAAAAACACCGTATATACACCGTATGTATATGGTTCTGGCCAACCCTATATAAGCAGCATGCTAGGTTATTGACACAGCAGTCTTGGCTCAGCAGCCATGTTAACGAGCATTTGCCGCAGGCGTTAGTGTGATCGGCATTATAAGGGCGCAAATGAGATGGGTTTGGACTACCACAACAGGTGTTCCATAAAGTGCATCTCAAGATTTCATATATTAGACCCGTAGATGCCTTGGCCCCTTGCTTAGCCAGGGTCATTAACCCTGTGAGTGGTCTTCGCTGCCTGCTTGTTTTCTTCTTTCCCCCCATTCAGGTGCATGCAGTCTGTAATTTCCCCTTATGTAACCAGGGCCATTAACCCCGTGAGTGGTCTTCGCTGCCTGCGTGGTTTTCCCTTTCACTTTTCCTGCAGTAAGCTTGGCAACATCTCCCCCCTTCTGTATTCCCCTTGCCCACTCATTACATTCTCCTTTCCAGGTGCATGCAATCCATCATTGCTGTCCAGCTCTAACCCTTGCCCATCCATCATTTCTCTCTCTTCAAGTGCTTGCATTGTGTCATATCCGCACAGCTCTAACTCTTGCCCACTCATTACTCCCCCCTTTCAGGTGCATGCAGTCTGTTATGGCAGACCAGCTAGAACACGTGTGCTCCGGACGTATGAAGGACGAATTCAAGCTCGCGGCTTCTCAGAGCCTGTGCCTCAAAGAAGCTGTGTCGTTTACAGACATGTGAGTCTTCATTTTCAGTGGCTGTGCCGTTCACAGGCATATGAGTCTTTCTTCTCAGAGGCTGTACCTTTCACAAGCATGTAAGGTTTCCTTTTCAGAAGCTATGTCGTTAACAGGCATATGAGTCTTTCTTCTCAGAAGCAGTGCCGTTCACAGACACGTGAGTCTTTCTTTTCAGAGGCTGTGCTTTTCGCAGACTTTGAGTCCATTTCCTCAGAAGCAATGTAGTTTGCAGTCATGCGAGCCTCCCATCGTACTGATTTGTCTTGACAAATTACCAGACCCGTATAAGCCATACACAAGGCTTTCTGGCAGGGACTGACCAGACTTTTTCTTGTAGGTTATAGATGATTATGGCCAGACCTATATATAAATAAGTCTTGGCACATACGCAAACCAGTACAAGCAAGCATGCCTACCTTTTCATGTGTGGCCAGGGTTGAGAAGGCCCTGCGTCAGCCCAACGGCATGTCACGTGTGGCCCAAGACATGGGCAGTGCCTTGGAGCAGCTTGCCTCCTCAGACTACACAGGCAGTGCCCTGCTGCAACTGAAGAAGCAGGTGAGGAAATAGAGGTGTCGCTTTGTATGAGCAGGCCTCCTCAGACTACACAGGCAGTGCCCTTCTGCAACTGAAGAAGCAGGTGAGGAAATAGAGGTGTCGCTTTGTATGAACAGGCCTCCTCAGACTATGCAGGCAGTGCCCTGCTGCAGCTGAAGAAGCAGGTGAGGAAATAAAGGTGTCGCTTTGTATGAACAGGCCTCCACAGACTATGCAGGCAATGCCCTGCTGCAACTGAAGAAGCAGGTGGGGAAAAGGAACTGTTGCTTTACATTAAACTACCTCAAAGACTATGCCGGCAGCGCCTGCTGCAGCAGAGGAAGCGTTGCCAAGAGCACTGTAGAACTTCTCAATGAACAGCCTGTAGCCATCTGCTGGGTTGTAAGACCCAGTCATTATTCAGTCCTTGGCCAACCTTTGGACTGTGCTTAGGGTATCGATAATGCCAATTTGAGCTGCGACTGCATTTAGTGAGTTCATAAAGTGAGTGGATTACTGCCAGTTTGAGCTGTGAGTGCATAAGTTGATTGCAAAGTGTGTGCAGAGTTGAGTGCATAATAGTGAGTGCGATAATGCTAATTTGAGCTTTAAGTGCATATGGAAAAGTTCCCTGCTTGTGTACTCAATCAAGACCAGGGCAGGGCAAGATCAGAGCAAGATCAGAGCCGAGGAGCAAGTCAGGTCAGATGCACTCGTCTACATTGAAACGTATGTGTCCCTACTGTAAGATGCATTAAGCTGCACACACACACACACACACACACACACACACTCACACACATACACACACAATCTTGCATGCATGTATGCAAGCTTGGACACGACTTGTGTATTGAGGCAAAACCTGCTTTGCTTTGCCGGTGCGTCTGTGTTTGTGCAGGCACTAGTCCTGGACTTCATCCATTGTTTGTGCAGGCGCCAGTCCACTCCAATTTGTGCACTCCAGGCACTAGTCCACTCCAGTTTGTGTCCTCTGTGTTTGTGCAGGCGCTAGTCCTGGACTTCATCCACTACCTAGATGTTGTGGAACAGCTTGTCAAGTAAGAGGAGGGCTGATAAAGTTGGATGGCAGTGAATGCTTACCTGGATTTTTGGATGTAGCAGCATTTCAATGTCGTTGCCTGAATCAGTGTGAATTATATTCTGCAAGCACATTTTGCGTTCATCATTAAGGACACAAACGTATGCACACCCTGGGAGCATTTGCTCTCTCCCACATGCTGTGGCCTTGACTTGCAAAGTGTTTGTGCTTCGTTGACTGTGCGTGATTAATAATGCCAAACAAGCATGCCATCAGCTTGAAGTTGCATGCATTAATGCATTTTGATACAATGGCGCATGCAGGGGGTGCCCTCTCATATGCCAGGCTCTAAGATGCAAACACCTCATACTCATGTGCAAGGACCTTGGGCATTTACGCGTACGAGCCCACTGGACCTTTGTTGTTATAAGCACACTGGACCTTGGAGCTCACAAGCATACTAGACCTTGGCACTTATACAAGCATACTAGTCCTTGGCATATACAAGCATTCTGGACCATGCCATACACAAGCATACTAGACCTTGGCATTTACAATGGCAAACTAGACCTTGGCATTTACAGTGGCAAACTAGACCTTGGCATTTACAGTGGCATACTAGACCCTGGCATTTGCAACCACACCGGGCGTTGGCATGTTCAAGCTTCATGACACCACAATTTGATCCCAATGCTACCTTTTACGTACACACAGGGAACGCACACCCTCCCCCACGGACTGGGCCTGGACACGTCAGCTGCGATACTACCGTGCCCAAGGAGCTGGGGTGGACGTGTGCATGGCTGAGGCAAGCTTCCAGGTATGTCACGTGTTGTGTGGCAGTATGTGGCATGCGTGTTGTGCGGCAGGATGTGGCATGCGTATGGTTCGGCACTGCGTGGCATGTGCGTATGGTTTTGCAGTACGTGGCATGTGTGTTGTGCGGCAGTACGTGGCGTGCAAATGGCTTGGCTGTACGTCTCATGTGTATTGTTTGACAGTGCGTGGCATGTGTGTTGTTTGGCAGTAATTGGCTTGCGTATGGTTTTGCAGCACGTGGCATGTGTGTTGTTTGGCAGTTATTGGCATGCAGCATGTTAGGCAGTGGTGTGCTCTGTTTTTGAACATGAAAGAGAAGTAAAGAGGGATGGGGACCTACGCAGGCAGTAACGTTATGCCTCACATAGCATGAGGAGCTGACATCAAAAATGAAAGATGTTGTACCTGGGGCTAGCTAGACATGTCTTGCCACTTTAGGTGTGTGAGTAGAGTTGGCCAGAACCGTACATGTACGGTGCATGTACGGTATTTTTTGCAGGAAAATCACCAAATATACGGTCATATACGGTGTGTATGTATGGTTCTGGCCAACCCTATGTGTGAGTATAAGGCTTCCTAATCCTATGAACTCATGCTGCCCACTCAAGCCAGCCTGCCATGATACTGCTCATCCCACAAGCCCACTTTAATTCATTGTTCGCATTCCCCAAGTGTGAGTGCTCAATGGAGGTTTGAACCTTTTATATGTATGAATAAAGATGCCCGTTAATAACGATTTGCGAGCTGCTCAATAAACGTCGGTTTGACATGATCCTTCTTTGAACGCACCGGTGGAACGTCATTGCCTCGGATGCGTATTTGCAGTACACATGGGAGTACCAAGGCAACGCGCCCAAGCTCGTGTACACCCCCTTGACCGATAAGTGCTACCTCACCCTGACTCAGGTGCGCTTGTGCATGTGCGTGCGTATCTGTGTTTGTACACATGGAGCTGTGTGTATGTGTGTGTATCTGTACATGTGTGTGTGTGTGTGTGTGTAACTGGAGTAAGTAGGTACGTGTGTATACACATAATGAGTATATGCGCGTGTGTACGTATGTGGATGATTGTGTGTTTGTGCGCATGTGTGTACGCACATGCTGTCCCAACTTGATGGGATTGATGGCTGCATGCACACACAAGTGACTATGCTGCACACCACCCATATGTTGAGTTTGACCCCCATGGAAATTAACATGCTACTTCATGCACGTACAGGGTATGGCTCTGGGCTATGATTGCAACCTGCCTTGTAGACCACAAACATACCGTATCTATGCCACACATGCACTTACAGGGTATGGCTCTGGGCTATGGGGGCAACCCTTACGGACCTGCAGGCACAGGAAAGACAGAGAGTGTGAAGGCCCTCGGGCAGGCGCTCGCTCGACAGGTAAGCTGAGGGATTTAAGATGCTGTCGTATCATTGTACTGGTACTGTACCCTCGCTCAGCAGGTAAACTGAGGGGTTGCGAAACACTGACATTGTGTCATCATTCTGGCTTTTAAAAGGCGTACATGGGTGCCTGGGCTGCTATGACTCTAGAGTACGTACACAGTCCTTGCTGGTTCATTGTAGTTGTACTTGAGCAACATTGGCACTGCGCTTGTAGATCCATTTACTTGTAGATCCATTTACTTGTAGATCCATTTGCTTGTAGATCCATTTACTTGTAGATCCATATACATAGTAATCCGCAACGACTCTCGTGGATAGCATCAGTACCTATCAACTAGGCCACTTAGCACAATTCTAAGACTTCAAGAAGCACTGAGATGAAACACAGCTCTCACGCCCTCACAAAGTGTGACGTGTATCGTGTCATGTGCTCCTTGTGTATGTCATGCTGAGGGAACCCATTGCTCGTGACCACGTATGTTTTCAATTGCAGTGCAGATGTGTGACACATAGAGTGTATTTCCCTCGTGCAAACAAACGCCCAGGTGCTGGTGTTCAACTGTGACGAGGAGTTTGACTTCCGCGCCATGGGGCGGATTTTTGTGGGCCTTGTGAAGTGTGGCGCGTGGGGATGCTTCGATGAATTCAACCGCTTGGACGAGGAAGTGCTTTCTGCTGTGAGCCAACAGATCCAGATCATCCAGGTGGGTGTGCAACCAATGGAATATGTGCAAGCTGGATCAGGCTGTGTTTGCTGATCTGGAAACCAAGATTGCCAAGAGTCTGAATATTTCTGAGGCAGTTTACGCAAAATATATTCCACCTTTGCAGTGACAGCAATAAGAAGAATCTGCTGTTTTGCATGCTTAACTGGGCCGCATACAAACAGGAGGCAAACATGCTACTGAATGGAGATCATAGACAAGTATAACGTATCTGTGTGATTGATAAGTGAAGTGCAGATTGTAGACAACTACAGGCACATCTGTGTGATTGAAAAGTGAAGTGCAGAATGTAGACAACTACAGGCACATTCTGTGTAATTCATAAGTGGAGTGAAAAATTCTTCCTCCTCTACAGGGTGCTCTGAAGGAGGGCGCAAAGACCATGGAGTTCATGGACAAGACTGTAGACGTGGACAAGAATGCCGGCATCTTTGTGACGCTCAACCCTGCGGGGAAAGGATATGGAGGCCGCTCCAAGCTGCCTGACAACCTGAAGCAGCTGTTCCGGTACGTGGTGCTTGCTAGTATGCACACAGATATGCACATTGCATATGTGTACTTATTGCCCTCTTGTTGATTCTACCCTGCAGCTTTGTTTTCTAACCAGTTCCTGAAACCCAGCCCATGTTTAAAAATCAAGAGGCAACAAGTCATGCATGTACAGGGTTGGCCAGAACCATGTATATACGGCGTATATACGATATTCTTGGCAGGGATATCACCAAATGTACGGTCACATACGGTGTATATATACGGTCCTGGCCAACCCTATGCATGTAGAATCACTGGGGTGTAATGCTGTAATGCACAGCAGCTTGTGAATAAGGCAAGCCATGCCAACCAAACCGTAAAAAACCCACACCAATTGCTAGTGTTTGTCATGCTTCTTTCATGTGCAGCTCCATAGCCATGACGGTGCCTAACAACGAGCAGATTGCTGAGGTGCTGCTGGTGTCCGAGGGCTTTAAGCATGCCAAGATGCTGGCACGGAAGCTGGTAAGATTCTTGTTTCTTCAATCGCTCTGCTTGTGGTGATTTAAGGACGCTCACATACACAGATACACACATACAAACCTCTTCCACATTTTTGAACTTAAATAAAATAATAGAAAAGGAAGGAGAGAAAACTACGCAGGCATGGAACCATATACACTGCGCGTGTCCTTTCAAGGTTGAAGCGGTAGTTTAAAGCATTCATTCCCTTTTGTCAAATTGAGCAAATGCCCAAAACATGATTCAATTCCTTTCCAAACGTGTGTTGCATTGGCAGGTGACGCTGTTCAGTCTATCACGTGAGCTCCTCAGCCAGCAACAGCACTACGACTGGGGCCTGCGCGCATTAAAAACGTCTTTGGGCATTGCTGGGCGTGAGCTGCGTGAGGTACGGATTTTGATTCAAAAAGCCTAATCACATGTATGCAATACTGTCTATGGGCGTTGCTGGTCGCAAGCTGAATGAGGGTTCAGGCTTGTGCTACTATGCCGTCTTTCAGCTTTTTTGACCGTCTATACGGTCCGTACTGTATTTGTGCTGGTACGGTCTGTTATTTGAAAAGTACGGTCCCAACCGTACAAGGACGGCTCCACCGTACAGTGCAATTTTGGTGTACTTCGGCCCATAACATTTCTGCAACAATAATGGATGAATAGAACGCAAATTATCGACCAGAAATTAAGTACTGCTTCTGACTTTGAGTTTCCATGCAAGCCACTGCTGGGTCCTTCACCCTAGCTGATGCAGCCCCAACCCAGCCTCAGGATCGTTCAGGGAAGCATTGTGTGGCGTCATCACATGGGAGGAGCTCACTGGGGAGCGAAAATGGGAGGTTTTGGGGTGGAGAGGCCTTTCTGAGGCCATTTTTGCACTGGCAGTGCCAGCTTGGCACCGTACACCGAACCGTAATCTACCGTCTAGACGGTAAACCGCGGTCACCAAAATACGCTAATATGCCGCATTTTAAGAAAATACGGTCCGCACCGTCCTAATCGTACCGTACCTTCTGACCGTACTTGCACAAGCCTGGAGGTATTACTTCCAAGGAAAGTCTACTCATACACCTGTAAAATTGTTCTTGGGCGTTGCTTGTCACGAGCTGTGTGAGGTATGAAAGTTACAGTGCAAACGCATGTACCTGTGTTCGCAACGTTGTTCATGGAAGCTGCTGATCGCTTAAAATGTGGCTCAAAATGGTACTTTTACTAGTAGGCATTGACCCTTGCACCATTGTTTGCAATCATCTTACTTTGGGCACTGCCTGTCCAGGCAGCTGCAAAAGGTAGGGAGATAGCTGAGCATCATTCAGTTGGGGTCCAATTCCTGTTACTGTTACGAATACTAGAAAGGGTGCAGTGCTGGAATATCTTGATGTGCTGCGGCAATGACTTGAAGTCACCCAAAGATCACGCGAAGACAAAATGTAAGTCCCCTACAACTTCTTGGGCTGATGGGTTTGCACTCTTCCTTCTTTGTACTCTTCAATGTGCTCTCAACAGCTTCTTCCCCTTAGCACATAACTAAGGTAGGCCAAAACCATATATATACGGTGTATATACGGTAGTTTTGGCAGGGAAATCACCAAATATACGGTCATATACGGTGTGTATATACGGTTCTGGCCAACCCTACACATAACTGTTGATTACTCTGCAGCACACAGAGACACTTCATTCCTCAGAGGGAAGTGCAACTTAATGTCGGCTGTAACTGGCTCAGCACAGTTTTTGTTGTGGGGACCGTATTGTTTATGCTCACACCTTGGCTCGAGGCTAAATTTGAAGACAACGTATGCAGCCCCCACTTCCATCCTTCCGCTAAAGGGCCCAGCCCTTCTTCCTTGCTGAATGTGCAGGTGAAAAAAGCTGTGTCCGGCGGATCTCAGGCTCTGAGCGAGACAGATGAGATGGAAATTATTGTGCGAGCTGTGTGCGCTACAAAGCTGCCCACTCTTACTTTCGATGACACCAGGTAATGTGCGCAAGAGTGTGTGTGTGTGTGTGTGTGTACATGCACGCGTGTGTCTGTTTGTGATTTGAGCCTGAATCATAGTCAATTTGTCCACACCCACTTTTAATGATGCCAGTTGGTATGTGCACTAGAGTGTGTGCGTGTGTACATATGCGGGTGTGTCTGTGCATATGGTTTGTGCTTTTGTTACGCTATGCATCTACAGCACTCACTTCCAATGACTAGGCACTAGAGGATGTGCGTTTGTACGTATACGGGTGTGTCTGTGCATATGGTGTGCTTTTGTTACACGATGCATCTGTAACACTCACTTTCAATGGCTAGGCACTGAGCATACCACTTTTGCTTTGCTGTGCTTGACTTCTTTATGGTCCAGATTTCTTGGCAGTCTTTTATTCGCTGGCACAGGTGCTTGCTAGAGTCGATAACTGCCATATGCCTGCTGTATCCAAAGCAGTGTGGTGAAACGGTTTACACCCTGCGCTCAGCTTACAGGCCTCCTGACAAAACCACACAAAATCCCACTTATTTCCACAGGAGCTTCATTTCTCTGATCAAGGACTTGTTCACCAACGTCCAGATCACAGACGCCAAGGTGCGTGTTTGTGTGTATATCAAGTCATCTGTGCCTCTCTCTCTCTCTCTCTCTCTCTCTCTCTCTCTCTCTCTCTCTCTCTCTTTCTCTTATATATATATATATATATATATATATATATATATGTGACAATTTGCAGTATTTACATTTTGCAGTGAGCGTCAGGCTGCGTGTCACGCTTGCGTGTTTGTACGTGTTTGTATGTGTGTCAAAACTTGGAATGAGTGAGGGGCAATACTATTTGTTTCTATATCTGTATCTGTATATGTATACTTGTATGTTTGTTTCATTTTGTTGGAAAACACCATTAATATTAAGTACCATTCCTTTTCATTAGCACTGTGAGATAGCGGTAAATTATGACAAAAAATAGAGTTACACACTGAACACAGCAGGTCCTGTTATTTAAGCTGCAGTTCTTTTCACCTCTAAACAATGCTTCGGTCAATGTTCAACGTTCCAAAGATAAAATAGATACTGGCCTGCTGTGGTAGTATCTCACTCCAACAAAGTTTAACACACACCTGGTAGTATTTCGCTCCAACAAAGTTCAACACACACCTGGTAGTATTTCGCTTTAACAAAGTTCAACACACACCTGGTAGTATCTCACTCTCCGACAAAGTTCAACACACACCTGGTAGTATCTCACTCCAACAAAGTTACACACACACCGACGACAACCTACATTGCACACGCTTCCCTATGCAAAAGTGTGCTTCAACTGCATCTTGATACGGTTCCAAGTGCGTTGTTGCATTACACCACACACAGCTGCACTGCAACTGCTTAGAATTGCACCCAGCTCGCTGCGCGCTACCATTGCCCCTACCTATGTGTAAGGCTGGCCAGGACCATTTACACACACCGTATATGACCGTTTACACGGAACAGTTTCTGCTAGAAATCACCGTGCATACACCGTGATTCGAACATCCGTCCCAACTCTGTGTTATTGATGCACCTGTTTCGCAGAACCCTGATCTTGAGGCAGCCATCAAAGCTGTGTCTGAGTCCATGCGGATCCAGCTCACCACGCCTCAGGTATAAATTTTGTATGAGGAACTAATGGTCATATAAGAAAGGACAATAGAGATACAGATCCAGCTTACCACGCCTTAGGTATGATAATTTAAGAGGAACTAATGGTCATATAAGAAAGGACAATAGAGATACAAATCCAGCTCACCACGCCTCAGGTATGAATGTAATGAAAGAGGAATTGAGTGAATACAGGGGAATTGTAGCTTTTGACATACACACACACCTATGGCCCATGTTTCCTCACATGAAATGCCTTGTACTGTACAAATATTCACTGGTACATACACATGTATCCATGTTTGATGTGCGTATGCAATGTTTCTACATGATTGCTCGAGCTCGCCAAGTGCCACCTGTGTTGCCTTGTAAGTCATGTATCGGCAGCGTACGTACGCCCCACGGCAAAAGAAGGCTGTTCTGTCTAAATTGCTTTTCACAATATCCCACGTCTTATTTTTGTCTTTGCCCATAACACACCAATACCTTGCAAAGTGAATGACTTGGCACAGCTAGCAGAGTGTGCACGGATGGGAGTGCAGGTGTGTTGCGTGCACTGCTTTTGTGACGCAGATCAAGAGAGTGCAGGTGTGTTGCGTGCACTGCTTTTGTGACGCAGATTAAGAGAGTGCAGGTGTGTTGCGTGCACTGCTTTTGTGACGCAGATCAAGAGAGTGCAGGTGTGTTGCGTGCACTGCTTTTGTGAGGCAGATCAATGGGCGGACAAACTCAGGACGCTCCAAGTCATGGTGCCTGCCAACTAGCTAGGGCGGGCCCGAGGGTTGCCCGGAAAATGGGACCCCCTTGCTCCTGTTTTCTGACCGTTTCCTGTATTCACATATCCTCCTTTTCTTTCCCTCCTAACCTTCATAACCTGCAGCAAATTGGGCATCCCTGCTGCCTTATGGTATGGCATGGCTACCCGCCAGTGGTTTGTCCTTTCCTCAATTATCAGCAGCCACACCCTTCATCCCCTGCCCCTGACCTTGTCTTGTTCCCGCAGGCTTGCACGCATCATCTATGAGTAAACTGCTTAACGTACGCATTGCTCCACAGGTCGATAAGATCCTGCAGCTGCTTATTAAACTGCTTAATAAACTGCTTAATAAACTGCTTTACGGACACATTTCTCCACAGGTCGATAAGATCTTGCAGCTGCATCTTGCCTGTGAGCAGCGCATCGGTATCATCATCGTGGGGCCCTCTGGCAGTGGCAAGAGCACTCTGTGGGAGGTGCGGTGGGGGGGTTGTGTTCATTTTCACATGTGCTCCTGCTGTTCGTTTTCACATGTGCTCCACCTGTGTACCTTGTGGTATGGCGTCACATTTGTGGGGCACTCTGGCAGTGGCAAGAGTACTCCATGGGAGGTATGACAAAGTAATTTGGTGTAAGGGGAGAATGCATACTTTTTGGTTTGTGTCGTCTATCTTGTCGTGCTCTCTTGGTGTGCTATCTTGGCGTGCTATCTTGGCGTGCTACCGCCAAGATGTGTGTTCTGCTTGGTGTAGCAAAAACGGTCCTTCTGGCTTGCTGCACATCAATCTGCCGCTTCTTGACCCTGACATGTTGGGAAGCCCATTCATGGAGTTGAAACCTTTTGCTGCCCGGGGCGGTGAAAGCTTGCTGCCCAGGGCTTCCTGACCCGTGTCATTGGGAAGCCCGTTCATGGAGTTGAAACCTTTTGCTGCCTGGGGCGGTGAAACAAACAGGCACCCTTATCACCCACTCACATTTTGCACACGCACAGGTGCTGGAGAAGGCATACAAGCACCTTGGCAAGCAGCCCATTGTGTATCGAATGAACCCCAAGGCCATGGCTCGCCAGCAGGTGTGCTGTTCATTGATGATGTATTGATGGATCGGTCACTCTTGGCCTTGCCAGAAATGTGCCTGCCAATACTGAGTCTTTTGGCGGCTTGTGGGGTACTAGCTACAACAGCATAACAACAGCAAATGGCATCACAACAGCGAATGACAGATCATCAAGCAAATGTTTTCAGCCTTCATGCATGCTTCAGCTTTGTCTAGTGATCAAAGCGCGCTTGTGGCATATTCTTTAACTGTTTTCTGGGTTTCTTTAAAATAAGTGGAAGAACGGCAGCAAGCATATTGCATGCAGGGAAACCTCTCCTCATTAATTGTGCTTATCAACGTTTGAAACCTCTCCTCATTAGTCGTGATTGTCAACGTTTAAAACCTTTCCTCATTCATTGTGATTGTCAACGTTTGAAACCTTGCAGCTGCTGGGCTCTATGAACTTGGACACCCGCGAGTGGTCAGACGGAGTGCTGACAGCTGCTGCACGCAAAGTGGTGAAGGAGCCCTTGGAGCAGAGGTCCTGGATTGTCTGTGATGGTGACGTTGACCCAGAGTGAGTGTCCTCTTGTTTTTGTTTGTGAGTGTATGCATGTGCACACACACACACACACACGCATAAAAACACACACACAAGCTAAGCACATACAAACTAAGCACGTACACACACATACGTGCATATGTTCTGTCTGCAAAGGAGCACAAACAGAAACCTCACTGTACATTCTTCCTGACTGCTTCATATTTGTACAATCCTTACGTGTTAACCTGATTTTATTGTTTTATTATAATAAGCCTTACTTGCAACATGGGTAGGACAAATGATCCATGGGCATCAATTATGACTAAGTTTAGTCATGCCGTCCATGCTTGCTGTGTTTCGATTTGGTGCTGTGTTCATTGATGCTGTGAATATTGGTGCTGAGAACATCGATGCTGTGAAACATTGGTGCTGAGAAGCATTGGTGTTGTGAACATTGGTGCTGAGAACATTGGTGCTGAGAACATTGGTGCTGAGAAACATTGGTGCTGAGAAGCATTGGTGATGAGAACATTGGTGATGAGAACATTGGTGCTGAGAACGTTGGTGCTGAAAAGTGCATGACAGGCTGTGGGAAACTGTAGTATGTGCTCTGTCCATCATTTCGTGTATGCTGTGGGGGACTGTAGTATGTGCTCTATCCATACTCTTGAGCATGCTTGCTTTGCACAAACACAACCCACACAGGTGGATTGAATTGTGAGAAGTACAATGAAAGGCAGTGGGGAACTGAAATACGTTATGTGCTCTGTCCATGAGTCATGCATATGTCTGCTGCGGCACAAACACAACCCACACAGGTGGATTGAATCGTGAGAAGTACAATTAAAGGGAGTGGGAAACTGTAATATGTGATATGTGCTTTGTCCATGAGTCATGCATATGCCTGCTGCGGCACAAACACAACCCACGCAGGTGGATTGAGTCGCTCAACAGTGTGCTGGATGACAACCGGCTGCTCACCATGCCCAATGGGGAGCGCATCCAGTTTGCCAACAACGTCAACTTCATTTTTGAGTGCCATAGGTGAGGGGCTGGGTTGTTCATTTTTGAGGGGCTGGGTTTGTTCATTTTTGAGTGCCATAGGTGAGGGGCTGGGTTGTTCTGTGTGTGGAAAACGCCAACTCCCATTTTTGAGTGCACTTTCAATTTTGAGTGACAGGCTGAACAGTCGTGTGAGGGGAGAAGTGCTGGACTTGCATGGCGGTTCATCTTTGAGCCGTCACAGCTGTCATGTGTCCATCCTATCATGTGTCCATCCTATCATGTGTCCACAGCTATCATGTGTCCATCCTATCATGTGTCCAGTTGGAGCTCTACAGCAGCCATACAGATGCCAAAAGCTTCAGGACGGTCAAAGTGTTGGAACAGCATGTGTTGAATGGGTTTGTGCAGACGTGTCTTTGTTTTAGAAGGGCCCAGCTGGTGATAGTCTCAGGGTACAGGGTACCTAGGCGTTGTTGTCGCCATTCTGTAGCCATGCTGTCTTCACACCTTCAGTGTGGCAAGAAAAGACACAGTCAGCTCCAGTGACGCTCTGACTGGCATTCCGACCGGCTTGATGTCCCCTGTTTATGCACATGCACGTTCTTTGTTACGTTTACTTTTTGATCCTGTTGGCGTGTGTGTGTGTGTGTCTGCTCACGGCAAGAACACTGAGAAACAAGTCCAAGTACCAGGCCCTGCAACCACATGTTGCCTTGTGTTCATGCTGCTTCATGTTTTACTCATTTTTACGCCCTGCTTTGCGTTGTACTTACGTTTACGTCCTGCTGATCCACAATGTCCTGATTGCTAAACCTACTACTTCACGTTGTACTTATTCCTTTGCCCTGCTGCTTCACGTTGCTCTAAATGCCATGCCCAACTAGTTCACGTTGTTCGTAGTGCTGGACCTTTTCTGCCACCTGAATTGGATTGGATTGCCTGGAATAGCATGCTCACGCCCAGTGCCTCACTGCTCTGCACATTGTCTGCCTCCTGAATTGGATTGGATTGCCTGAAAGAGCATGCTCACGCCCAATTGCCTCACTGCTCTGCTCACGCCCACTGCCTCACTGCTCTGCACACGTCCTGCCTCTCGCTCTGCTCACGTCCACTGCCTCACTGCTCTGCTCACGTCCTGCCGTCTGCTTCGCCCCTCCTGCCACCTTTTCTCCTTTTGGAATGCCCCTCATGAGTACTGATGCACACCCTGTTCAATATTCACACATGCCATGCATATTAGAATACGTAAGATAACCACAAACCATGTACAGTGATCACACACACTGCCTTGCTGCCAATATCTTTGGCCCTTGTCATCATGAACCTGCATGTGACAAGGCCGATGCACTGCACACAGCTCAGAGCACCCCTCCCCTACCATCTTCTACCTTTCTAGCATGCTTCTACGATCCCTAATGCAAAGCACGTGCCCTAATACATCTCACGCACTGCCTCTCGCTGCACCGCTCATAGCCTGGAGTTTGCCTCCCCTGCCACCGTTTCGCGCTGTGGAATGCTCTTCATGAGCGACGAGGCCCTGGAACTGAAGAGCTTGGTGGCCAAATGGATAGTGGACCACACACAAGAAGCCGAGCGAAGTGCGTGTGGAAGCAAATTTGAAATACCATTTTAGAACTGCGCATCGTTTTCCTGTTACTCAGTGTGAACATTGGACCATGCACATGGACGCAGCCGAGCAAGTTGTTTGAAAAAACGACGAGTACGGACTGTCATTTCTATCTTACGCGCACGCGAGTGTTGCGTTGGCTTTAAGGAAGTGAACTCCCTTGGTATGCAACTATGCATGTTGTCTTTATTCGTGCGTACCTACTTTCTGCCTGCCTTTTGGTACCCATGGGGGGGTAACATCTCCTGTTCCTGTCTTTCATGTGTGTGTGTTTGCGTGTGTGTGTGTGTGTGTGTGTGTGTGTGTGTGCAGAGCTGCTTTGCTTTTACGAAAAGGCAGTCTTAATTAGCTTGATAACATACTTTCCGTCACCCACCTGTGTGCACAGGCCAAATGGAGACCTGGTTCAAAGACTACTTCTACAAAGCCTTTGACTGGGGAGTAAACCATGCTTCCGCGGTGGAGACAACAAAGGTGTCGTTGATTTTGTGTGAGCTCGTGCTTGCGTGCATACAGCTCCATTCCGCTTTGCACCTTAATGCTTTGCAGGAGTCATGATATTAAACATCAATGAAACGCAGCCCAGTGCCTATCAAGGCTTGTGCTTGAATGGGTGCTTCAAATTTCTTGGATCAAAGGGTATCGCAAGGGTCCTCAAAATGTATTTATCTTGGGTACATATCACAAGGGTCCTCAAAAAAATGTATTTATCTATATGTTCCCTTCATTTTGACTTTGAAGCGCTGTCCCAAGTCCCAAGAGGAGATTGTCTATCATTAAAAAACTGAGTCGGCACGTGCAAATCATACATGCACATCTTCCACAACGCTCTTATAAGTAAGTTGTTATAAATGACACGACATTACCTCCACTGCACCTTAGTCACCCTCACCACTCTGCCTTCACTGCACCAATCACTTTGCCCACTGCATCTTGATCACTCTCATCCCAAAATATTTGCTGCACATCAATCACCTTTCCCATCGCACCTTGCCCATGCTCACGACTTCTCCTGCCACCACACCTTGCCCATGCTCACGACTTCTCCTGCCACCACACCTTGTCCATCCTCACGACTTCTCCTGCCACCACACCTTGCCCATCCTCACAACTTCTCCTGCCACCACACCTTGCTCATCCTCACAACTTCTCCTGCCACCACACCTTGCCCATCCTCACAACTTCTCCTGCCACCACACCTTGCTCATCCTCACAACTTCTCCTGCCACCACACCTTGCCCATCCTCACAGCTTCTCCTGCCACCACACCTTGCTCATCATCACGACTTCTCCTGCCACCACACCTTGCCCATCCTCACGACTTCTCCTGCCACCACACCACAGGTGGGGCTCCTTAGCTCTGCGTTGTCACACCTGGCTGTCGAAAAAGCTGGCTCCAAGCACGACTTTGTAGTTGCCCTTGCTCGCGGCATTGGGGCCAACATGACTCCTGACGTGCGCGCCAACTTCTACAGCGACCTTGGACGGTGTGTGTGTGTGTGTGTGTGTGTGTGTGTGTGTGTGTGTGTGTGTGTATGTGTGTGTGTGTGTTACCACCTACCCTAATGTCCTGTGTAGCCACTCGCAATTTAGCCATTCTCAATGCCGCTCTCAATCTAGCCACTCTCAATGTAGCCACTCTTAATGTAGATCTCAATTAAGCCACTCTCAACTTAGCTACTCTCAATTTAGCCACTCTCCATTTAGCCACTCTCAATGTAGCTCTCAATCTAGCCACTCGCAATATAGCCACTCTCAATGTAGCTCTCAATCTACTCACTTTTAACATCCTGCAATCCTCTCATGAAAAATCTCTGGAACTCGCTGCTGTTGCTTTGAAATTGTGCAGCATGACGGGCGAAGGAGGCTTTGCTGAAGACCAAGGGGCATATGGGGCCGACCCCTTGTCCTGCTTGGGAGAGGAGCTAAGAGAGCACGTCATCGGTGAGTGTAGAAATAGGCATTTGGAACGCATGTTTTGTGTAGGGAAGGTCTCCACCTGGCCTTGAAGAACAGGCTGTTGCGAACATACAGGCCGTGCGCAAACAAAGGCGTATGATTAGGGTTGGCCAGAACCATATATATTCGCGCACTGCAGTAATTTTGGCAGGGATTTTTTAATATACCGTCATACACGGCGTATTTATATGTATAGGTTTTGGCCAACCTCATATGAAAATGATGCAAGCACGCATACAATACTCATAGGAAGAGCATACAAATATGGCCATACAACTTACCTAATGCTTGTAGGCGCATCTTTCTGACTCTCCTTGCTCACAAATGGATGCAAGCAAAAAATGCCGCTGTTATGCTCACCCAGGCATGCGTGCCTCCATTTCCTCTTCACACACATACAATATGCTCAACACACTCACAAACTATAGCTGCACAAGCAATGATGGTCAGATATGGACCTGGTACTCACGCCGGACATGCACAATTTTCTTATTTACACACGCACACACACGCACACACACACACACACATACACACACACACACAAACTGTTTGTCTAACGCACAGTCATTTTGTTGCAAAGGCAATGATGGCCAGACAATGGATCTGGTGCACACACTAGACATGCACGACTCTCTTGTTTGCACACACACACACACACACACACACACACACACACACACACACACACACACACGCACACACACACTGTTTGTCTAACGCACAGTCATTTTGTTGCAAAGGCAATGATGGCCAGACAATGGATCTGGTGCACACACCCGACATGCACAACTCTGTTGTTTGCAAACACACACATGCTGTTTGTTGAACACACACACTATATATATTGTTGCTCAGGCAATGATGGCCAGACGGTGGACCTGGTGCTCACGCCAGACATGCACGGGTCTCTCGTTTGCACACACACACACACACACACACACACACACACACACACACACACACACACACACACGCACACACGCACACACACACACACACACACACACACTCACACACACACACACACACACACACACGCACGCACACACACACATGCTGTTTGTTGAACACACACACACACACTATTTATATTGTTGCACAGGCAATGATGGCCAGACAGTGGACCTGGTGCTCACGCCGGACATGCACGCCTCCATCTCCCTCATCGCTCCCTGGCTCAAGAGCAAGGAGCCATTCATCCTGGTGAGATCTGTGTTGTCTGCTGCATCTTACCCGTGTTGGATGTGTGATGGTATGTATAGGACGTGGTATGCTAATGTGACGCGTGATGTATGTCTTTTTGTACAATTAGCGTACAACATGCTTCCAAGATGCTGTTGCAAAATATCCCTGCAGTTGCATGCTGCCTGTGCAAGGATGCGTGCATAATGTCATGACCTAATGCTCCGCTTGTTCTTTGTTATGTGCAAGGATGTGTGCATAATGTCATGGCCTAATGCTCCGCTTGTTCTTTGTTCTTGCTTTGTCCTGTCTTGTGCTGGCCTGAATGTGTGTGCTTGTGTGTGTGTGTGTAGGTGGGCCCTGATGGCTGCGGCAAGAGCACCCTCCTGGAGCACTGCTTTAAGCGCATTGCAGGGTGCACTTTGGCCACAGTGCACTGCAGCGCACAGACAAACGCTGCGAACGTGGTGCAGAAGCTGGTGCAGGTACGAGTTGTGGCGGTGCTGCTGCTGTAAGTCAGAGGTTTGGAGGGTGGATGGGAATCGGTTTGAAAGGAAGAGAATGGGGCGGAGGGAGTTGGGAGCGCAGAGGGGTGCCACCGTACGGGTGTCTGCCTTCATTTCTGTCGTGGATAAGTATGCATGCAGCAGCAGTGGGTGAGTAAAGTCTGCCTTCATTTCTGTCGAGGATGAGTATGCATGCAGCAGCAGTGGGTGAGTAAAGTCTGCCTTCATTTCTGTCGTGGATGGGTATGCATGCAGCAGCAGTGGGTGAGTAAAGTCTGCCTTCATTTCTGTCGTGGATGAGTATGCATGCAGCAGCAGTGGGTGAGTAAAGTCTGCCTTCATTTCTGTCGTGGATGGGTATGCATGCAGCAGCAGTGGGTGAGTAAAGTCTGCCTTCATTTCTGTCGTGGATGAGTATGCATGCAGCAGCAGTGGGTGAGTAAAAAGGAGGCGTCACTGAACAACTGGTGCAGGCACTGGTGGGGATTTGAATCACTGAGGGCGATGTTTAGGCTGTGGTAATGATGTTTGTGCAAAGTTTGCTGCCTGTGACTGCCACTCGGTTCACTTGACTGTCACCTTTGAGCATGCATCATTCGAGCTGCATGCACAGGATTTCCTGCATTGGAAGCAGGTATGCATGGCTTCATTGTGAGACGCTGAGTGGCATGATGGCCAATCGGTCTCTGTCGTTTGCGTGCCTGTCCTGCACAGGTGTGTGGGAAGCCGGTCACCACAGTGCACGGCAAGTGCCTGCGCCCAGCAGACAACAAGCGCGTCATCCTCTTCCTCAAAGACATCAACCTGCCCAGGTGCGTGATCCCCTATCAGCCATCATGCCATCACATAATCTGTCCACGCCACTGATCCAGCATAACATACACAGCTTGAGTTTATTGGTGTATAGGCAGCAAGCGTATCATCCTGTCCCTCAAAGACATCAACCTGCCTGGGTGCGTGATCCCCTATCAGCCATCATGCCATCACATAATCTGTCCACGCCACTGATCCAGCATAACATACAGAGCTTGAGTTTATTGGTGTATAGGCAGCAAGCGTGTCATCCTGTCCCTCAAAGACATCAACCTGCCCGGATGCGTGATCCCCTAGCAGCCATCATACAATTTGTGCATGCCACTGTTTCAGCATAACATGCACACAATTTGTACATTCCACTGATTCAGCAGAATATGCACACAATGCGTACATTCCACTAATATAACATAGCCTACACACAATTTGTGCATGCCACTGCTTCAGCATAACATACACACAACTTGAACATGCCACTAATTCAGCATAGCCTACACACAATTTGTGCATGCCACTGTTTCAGCATAACATACACACAACTTGAACATGCCATTAATTCGGCATTGCATACACACAACTTGTACATGCCACTGTTTCAGCATAGCCGACGTAGCTTAGGTGCATCCGTGAGTATTTAAACTGGGTAGCGATCATGCTATCTTATGTTTGGCCGTGTTTTTGTCGTGAGGACACCGCTTCCTTGTGTGTTCAAGTATGCGTGGCACTTAGTAGTAGTTTAGATAGGCAGTAGCTTTTGACATTTGCTAATTTAAACACGCAGCATGAGTGCAACTTCAGTAATACGCGTCGTCTTCTACACACGATTTAATCGCAGCTGCGACTTGTGTATAGTTATGTAGATGGGGCGCGCGACGAGTGTAGTGCCAGTGGTCAGAATCGTGGAAACATGGGCATACGCGTTTGCGTACACGGCCTCTGCATATCCTAAGTGCATTGCACATATATTCATACTCGCCACATGTGTGCTGTGCTGGTGGCGGTCGTCTGTTTATGGCCCAATTGTGCTCAAGTGCAAAACATGCTGTATAAGCTGCTTAGCTGTGAGACAAAGTGCATGCGGAATGTGCATATAGAACCATGCAAACAGTCATATTTTCCCCCTCACAGGTCTGACAAATGCAGCCCCTCCCAGCTGGTGGCCTTTTTGCATCAGCTGCTCGGCCATTAAAGCCATAAACCAAAACATCACCATTACTCGAGTATGTGCACACACCGTTCCACCTTCTTAGGTCTGACAAGCACCACTCCCAGCTGGCGGCCTTCTTGCAGCAGCTGCTCAGCCACAAATAAAGCGTTACACGTAGATACTTAGATATACACACACACAAACACACACACACACACACACACACAAACACACACACACACACTTGCACCTTTGCAGGCCTGACAAGTACAACACCTCCCAGCTGGTGGCATTCTTGCAGCAGCTGCTCAGCCATGGGGGCTACTATGATGACAACCTGGAGTTCATTCACGTCGAACGCATTCAGGTATGCGGTTATAATAGCTATGTTCGAATTAAATAGTACGCAGGTACCTTTGTCTGATTTAGCATGGCCTGGTGTTCATCCATGCAAGTTTGCGCAGGTTATGACTTATTTGTGTTGTTTAGAATCCATCACGCGCTATGATTATCATATGGCACAGCTTAGGCAATGCATTCATGCAATAAGTCTACCCGTCCGGGTGTTGACTTTGTCCAAGTGATGCAAAGCGCATCCTAGCTGAGTGCCAAGATTCCAAGTTTGGTTGAGACTGACCTGGCGCCCATCCAACTGCAGGGTTCCCAGCTTCTCACTCTGATCCTGACGTGATATGAAGCACGTGCTGATCAGAAATTTCAAGTCAGGTCCTGGCTTTGCTCCAGTCAGCACAATGGTAGTAGCCTGGAGCCCATCCACAAATCAAGTGTATAGCAATTTGTCTTGCTGCTGTCGGTTTTTATGTGCGATGTCAGTTTTTGAAGTGCCCTTGACATGCAGACCGTGGGTTGCCAACCCTCCTCACCTTCTAATCTACCTGACACAGGCTATGAACATGCACACACACACACACACGCACACACACACACACACACACACACACACACGCACACACACACTCTCACACACACACAAACAAACAAACAAACAAACACAGGTATTTAAAGGAATGGCACTCGCCTCCACCCCTGACAATGACCTACTCTGCACCTCTGATTTGCAGATCGTGGGTTGTATGAGCCCCCCTTCAACGGTCGGACGCCACGCACTGTCCACTCGCTTTACAGCACGTGTGCGTGTGGCGTGCCTGGACCAACCGAGCATCTCGTCCCTGCAGGAGGTATACACGAGCATCATCACACAGGTGCGGTTTGCTTGCACGAAGGCAGCAATGCTCACACGATCACGCACACACATGTACAGACACACACACACACACACACAAACAGCCACATACACGCACACACACACACACACACACACACACACACACAGCCACACACACGCACACACACACACGCACACGCATGCACACATGCACACACACAAGTGCATCCCTCGCTTTCTCCCTTCTCTGCTGCTCATACAGCGCTGCCAGTAACACACATTTTGTATACAAGACTCCCCTCTCTGCTCCTAACTGCGGTGCTGTGATGGTCACATGCTTCCAAAAACACGTACGTGTGAATACTCACAATCTATATGCGCTGCTGCGTCATTCAGATGCTGCCCAACACTGGAGGAATCAGCCCTGCAAATCTCGCCAGGGCAATGCTGGAAGTGTACGGCCTGGTGCGCAGTCTTCTCAGATTGGGTTGCTGTCCATGAAAGTTGTCGTCATCCTGGATTGTTCTGGAATCACAACCACAAGACACACATACAACCACACACAGTCACACACACACACACACAATTACAGACACAATCACAGACACACACAGCCACACACACACAGACACACATACACAGCCACACATACATACACAGCCACACACACAGCCACACACACAGCCACACGCACACACACACAGCCACACACACTTACACACACATACACAGCCACACACAGAGACACACACACACACACACACACACACACACACACACACACACACGCACACACACACACACACAGACACACACACATACACATACACACACGCACATACACACACATACACACATAATCACAGCCAGAGCCTATTTCACCTTTCCTATCACTGCTGCATTAGAACAAACTGCTGTTATATTAAAGCAAAGGCTTTAAACGTTTCAATACTCGTGCACTTTTATGCATAAACCCATTTGCTGCTATAGCCCCTGTTTGGACTGCCTGTACGTACTTCCTTCTGACCTTATAGAGTGCAACTAATCCAGAGGGGGGACACTGGGCAAAAGCCAAAACATGCTCCTTTTTGCATAAAAGGTGCAACTTCCCACATGTCACTTCATCGATTTGGACCCAACCTAGCTTCAAACTGATGCTGACTCTATAAGCTACCCGAGCATGTGCTCAGATTTTTTTGAGTCGCTCTGCGTACAGAATGACAGACTAGAAGAACACGTTGGCACATGTACCCTAGATGGGTGCTTTCCAGGGGGAATGGCACATTAATTTGCACATCTCGCCAACTACTTAGTCTTTTTGCCCCATTTCTTTTGCAATGATCTTTATTTATTTTAAGGACTTCAAAACACCAAAAATCACTCAGTTTGGTGCGCTGGCTGGTCAGATACAGCATACAGCTGCTCAAAAAGTAGGGTTCACACCGCGGCCGATTAGGTTTTGGCCCCCTAATTTGCACGTTTCAAGCTCAGCTGCATTGGAACTACATATCAGAGCTGAGCTTGAACCGTGCCAGTTAGGGGGCCCATACCCTGGGAGCATGCAAGAAGTATACCCAGTTTGGGCCTCAGTGTCCCCCCTCTGCAACTATTCCATTCTATTGCCTCTACTCAGCTGACTGCATGTACGCTGTCCCTTCCACCCTTGTTGTATGCATTCAGAATCATTTGATTTCCTGTTTTCATGCAATCGCCTGTACACCATCCAATTTGCCCCTGCAGTGTGCAATTTCCCCTCCAAATGCACCTGCACTGCCCCTTCTGCCCTCAGGAAGTGCAACCGCATGCTTTGACTGCATGTGCGCTGCTCCTGCCCTGCCCTTGTGTGTGTGTGTGTGTGTGTGTGTGTGTGTGTGTGTGTGTGTGTGTGTGTGTGTCTGTGTGTGTGTGTGTGTGTGTGAGGGCTATCATTTTTGTCGTACCACTGCCACATTCCTCCTGCCCTGCACCCAAACATTACACAGGTCCTCGAGCGCTTCACCGTCAATGAGCAGGCCCATTACCAGTTCTCGCCTCGGGACATAACATCATGGGTGCATGGCTTGAAGAGGTGACTGGAAGTAGTAGGGCTGATTGAAAGTAGCAGGGCTGATTGAAAGCAGCAGGCAAATTATCTGTGCTCATTGGGCAGGCTTAGCAATCGCATTCAGCGGTTCTATTTTTGTACCAAATTTAAATTGTATCCAGGCACACCAAGAACTACGTAAAGCTGCAACACACTGTAATCAAATTCAGCCAAGCACATCAAGGCCGGCTGCTGTGGCTAACTGTTGCCCCTGGGCACAAAAGCATGAATTCAAAAGAAATGGCGAGCTTTTCGCTTGCAACCATGCTCACACATGCTTTTAATGCCGCTCATTTGCCGCTCACAGTTTGTGCTGCTTCTCACCCATGATGCACACACATCTGTTGCTCACAATGCTGCTCATCCATACAACAATGTCTGCACTGCTGCGCTCACAGTTTGTGCTGCTTCTCACCCATGATGCACACACATCTGTTGCTCACAATGCTGCTCATCCATACAACAATGTCTGCACTGCTGCGTTCACAGTTTGTGCTGCTTCTCACCCATGATGCACACACATCTGTTGCTCACAATGCTGCTCATCCATACAACAATGTCTGCACTGCTGCGTTCACAGTTTGTGCTGCTTCTCACCCAT
>Ga0307947_1000363_pt1 | contig 31139 bp, 34 predicted proteins | sample OrgLakmetagen232_FD_201840 | JGI IMG/M metagenome (GOLD analysis project Ga0307947, IMG submission 201840) | Saline water microbial communities from Organic Lake, Antarctica - #232 | ecosystem: Environmental > Aquatic > Non-marine Saline and Alkaline > Saline | place: Antarctica: Organic Lake...
GCAGCCTTACCACAGCCACTGCCGCCACCGTCCCCCCCCCCTCCTTTGCCAGTACCAGCTGCTGCTGTCGCTGCCCAAGAAAGGGAGCCCCTTCCCCCAGGTATGTTGCAGGAGCAAAGTATTTCAGAACATCCGAAGCAATTTGTCAAGTACGAATACTGCTCCTGTGGGCAGGGGGTTTTCCATAAGGGTTAGGCCTAAACCCTTAGGCCTAAACCTTAAACCCAAAAAGAGTAGCTGGAGCTGTTTGGCCTTTAGTTGGTGCACACACGTGCCTCGAGGATCTGAATTTCTTGTGTGCATACAAGAGGATTCCCCATCTCTGAACGCACGCGTTTGGTTCATCTTCTCAGAAGTTGATGTCGATGTAAGATCTTTTACACCCATATTTTGATGACGTCAGCCATTATCTCTGTAATTTGCGTGCAAGAAAATCTCTGTAGAGATTATTGGTTGCTAACGGGACTTTCTAGAATCTCAGAAGAGGGTTGCACTTTCCATCACTGAAATGCGTACTGTGTTCTAATTCTGGCCAGAACCAGGGTATGGGCGCAAGACATACCGAACCTTTCCTTCACTCTTTAGCTGCCAGCGTACGTACATGACCTGTATCGAGTGCTGCCTTTTCTGTCAGACCTTCACAGGTAAAAGGTATTTGACAGAACGTGACATATCCTCTGTCCAACAACCCCCCCCCCCCCCCACACACACACACATGCACCCTGCAGGCATGGACACAATGGACAGCAGTGCACCCGCTTCCCCATTAGTGTCCCACCAGCACGCCCTCCAGCAGCACCCCCTATACCTGCAAGCAGGTCAGCAGCAGGACCACCAACCCCACTACCAGGCCCCCACGGCTTATGGGTGGCAGTGGGCCCCGGAGACTAATTGCTACCAGTGGCGCCCCATTTACGGTGTGTGTGTGTGTTTTTGCTGGCGTCTGCGTGCTTTCTAAATTGCAGCTGTTGCCACAGGCAAATAGCGCTAGCGAATAAGCCAGGAGAGGGTGTAGGTTGTTCGCCTTGGATAACCCTTAAAAGGTTGCAGCCTTGCATCTTTTTGTAGCTGTCGATCTGGCCGTGGCCATCAGACCATGCACTACATATAGTTGGAAATTTCCTGCTAAGGAGCTTACATTCATTGCATACATGTTTAATTCACATCAACTCTAGTCAGCTCTGTTCCCTAACACCCCCCTTTGTCTCTACTGCTGCAGCTCCCTATGCGCAGCAAGCGGCTGTAGCTACTACGGGCTACGCAGGACCTCCCAGCCAGCCTGCCGCCACACATCCTAGTACCCCTCCCCCATCTTTCTCTGGCCCCCCTCCCCTCTCCAATCCGGAGCGGATCTGCTCCTTCTTCAACACGCCCGGGGGCTGCAACAAAGGCGACGGCTGCCTGTTCATCCATGCCAAGGCAAGTGGCTGTACCCCCTCATGTCCTTCCTGTGAAGAACGATTTCTGCCAGATTGCTGTACCCGCTCGTGTCCTTCCTGTAAAGAACAATCTCCGCCAGATTGCTGTACCTTCATAGCTCAGGTATCACACACGTGCACCACAATAATGTATACGGCTATGGTTTTCTGGAGTGTGTAGCAGGCACACAGCCAAAAGTACGCATGGGCTGCCACTGCCATTAGTGGCGCTCAGTGCTCCAAATAAATCGACCAGAACAACTTGCTATGGTTACAAAGTTGTTACGCTTGAGCGGACCTCAGGTTGAGGTGGTACAGCACTTACTTCACCGCTGGTTAGTACAGGGGCAATGCATACTCCACAGCTGATTAGTACACAGTATAGCTTCTGTGTCTGTAGTGTGTAGTTTATGAGTAAAGGGTTTTGGAGGCTGTTTCCCTTAATGCATCGAGGTGGTGGCAAATACTCCGCTGATCTGTTGACGTACGCAGATGCTCGGCCCACCTTGCTCACGCTCATCATCAAACTTGTGCGTGCTTGCTGCAGCCACAGCAGCCGGCCGGCTATGGCGCTGAGATACAGAAACGCTACGGCACTGCTCAGTTAGGAGAAGGGGAGGAGCCTCAGCAACTACAGCTTGGCCCTGCTGATGCGCCGACTGGCTACGGAGCCGAGATGCAAAAGTACTACGGCAGTGCCCAGCAAGCAGGGGGGGAGCCTCAGCAGGAAGCAGAGGGGGGCGCGGTGACTAAGGCGCCGGTGGTGCAAGTGCTGTCACTCACGCAGGAGGAGCTTGACAGGTGAGGTCGAAAGGCGGAGTGGTGTCAATATTTTTGGTAGTTGGACAAGTGGGTTTTGTATTTTGATAGGTATGCTCAATGCTTGTTTGCAAATGCGAATGCAAGCTGTGTGAGGTCGTTGTGGAATCAGGAGGGGATGCACAGGTGTTATAATTTGGTGTATAGGCAGTCAACTGAAAACTGAGCTGAACATGAGGAAAGGAAACAGGTGGATGGTCGGACCAGGTGCACAAAAAAAGTGTATGCATGGGACATAAGTGCATGGGCAAATGGTGGTTGGGTCTATAAATAATTTTTTGCAGGAAATGTAGACCTTTGCCCGTCCTTTCATGCTTCCATTGCACCAGGAAAAGAGGCGGCTTGCAAGAAGCACTCATTGCTCCATTGTATTTACATGTGCTACATCGTACTCCACCCACACACGCTTCAGGGCAAAACATCGCCAGGAAGAGGAGGCAGCTCGTAAGAGGCAGGCGGTTGCGGAAGAAGAGGCTAAGCAAGCTTCCAGGAAGCAGCTTGCTGCAAAAGCAGCAGAGGGATTTGAGCGGCAGAGGCTTTTGCAGAAGCACAAAAAGGAGAAAGAGGCAGAGGCTTTGGCGCTACAAGAAGAAGAGGTAAGGCTGAACTTGACAAATGCTGTGTGCAGTGCAGGTCTCTCAAGTGTATGTGTATATGTGTATGTGTGTGTGCGTTTGCTTGTGCGTGTATGTTAGTATGTACGTGTGCGAGTAGTAAGTCAATCGAGTAGGAAAGCTTTAATAACCTAGTCTGTATTATTACCTCAGCAATCCATGTTCAATGAAATCATAAATGCATAGGCATCGTAATCACATATGCTGACATGAAGGTTGACCTGACATAATGTTTCTTGTACTGAATGAGTCAGTTTGCTCTAATTGCGGCAATGAATGTAATCAGCACAGGTGCAATGTGTACGCAAAGCAAAGTCCGCCTTGCCCTTTTATTGCACACACATACACATAGCGCATGACGCATTGTACGCACTTTTGCAGAGGAGGGAGGAAGCAGCAGTTGTTATCTATGCTTCCCTTAATCTGCACGAAGGGAAGATTTGGCATTCTATCTTTGCGCATTATGTTTTTTGCACTTCATGCACATATTGTGGCAGCAAGAAAGGAAGCGTAGGCTACTTTCTATTTGTCAATGAATATGCGTGACTGTTTGCAAAGTGGTTGAAGTTCTTCTTCATGCGCACTGTAAACCTATCGCACTTTGTGCAAAGCAGGAAAGGAAGCAGAGCATTGTGTCCAACTACGTCTTTTGCTTTGTGCTTCACTTCATACACCTATCGCTCTTTTTACTTAATAGGTAAGGAAGCGTTATGCTGCATCTAGCACGAGATCTGTTCAGTGATTCACTTCATGCACATTGCGTACTGTGTGCAAAACAGGGAAGAAAGCGGCAGGAGGAGGAAGAAAAGAGAGAGCACAAGCAAGCTGAAGATGCCAAACGCGAGGAGGGACGGGAGGCAGAGCGGTCCAGGTGAGCTTAGCGCTGTATACTTTCAGAAAGCAATGCAGGAATAAGGAAGAGGTGAATTTCTGTGCCAAATGAAGTGTAGGTTGGGAAGCGCTTGAGAAGGAGCCCTTTTGTTCATGTTATGTACAGTGTAAAGTGGTAGGCTTAGGTTGCTAAGCAGTGATGGTTACAATACTAAGATGGGACAGTGAGAAGTCAGGGCAGTGGGATTGGCGCTCTCTAAGCATTATCTCGTATCGTAGGACTACTGGTAGTATTACGATTAAATAATAAATTTGTTGGGTACCTAGCAATGTTCGGTACGCAAAAATATAGAAAATTTGCAGAGGGGGCTGACTGAGCCAAAAAAAAGGGTGTTTTTAACATGTAGATTGAGCATGGGCATCATGACTGGCAAGCTCCAAAAATTACATAATATGAAGTATGAATCCTTGCTTTGTCCATAGGTGTAAAATCTGGGCTTGCCAAGTTTGGCGCGTGCAGGCCATTTTTGACCACAAATTGTTCATACCAACTCACCCACTGCACCAATCTGAAATATTTTTAACGGTGTAGAATTCTTATTGGAAAAGAAGATCATTGCAACAAAAATGATAGAAAACGGCTGAGTGGTTGGTGTGTTACGAGGATTTGAGCCATTTTCCATGGAAATCACCACATTAGGGCTTACATGCACCACGTGTGCTTAATCCAGTCTATCTCAGCACGCAAAGCGACCATCATAAAACTGGGCACACGCTCGGGTAGCTCTCAATGCCAGCTACACTTCGGTACTAAAATAGTGTCGATCGGATGAAGTGGCTGTGAGTGGCTGCCTTCTGAATGCAAAAATGCACATTTTCAGGCATTTCCTCCGTTAGCCCCCTCTGGAAAATTTGGGTGTCGTAATACTTTGGCTTCAAAATGCCGATGTTTGGTTTGCAGCCTGCAGGTCTTGGGTTTGAATCCCTGCCAATACGCACTTTTTGCTATTCACCTGTAGCTTATGCTGTCTCAAATGATGCGACCCAAAAGAATGTAAATTCCCTCACGGATGAAGGTTACAACAGAGAGCAAAGCCCGGAGTTTTGCTCGATAGCTCGCAAAAATCGTTAATTGTGAATTAATTTGGCTGGCCTCGCAATGCCCAAATATCTGCAAATAAAGTATGCTAATTTTTTGGCCACCTCGTAGGAGGTAATAAGTAGGAGTCGCAATACTTTAGCCCTATGGTACTGTAAAAAAAAAGGGTGGAAAACCAGCCCACTTTGAGGTAAAATAATTGAGCAGGGAACTTCTTTAAATTGGAGCAAAGGGTCAGGACGGAGCTGTGGATTTTAAGCCATTCATGCCACACAGATTTGTGTGGTCTGATTACTGGGGTGTCTTGCCCAGCCAGACAGCTTTTTATAATCGAATGGTCTTGCCTGTCCACTGACTTGAGACCTGTCCACTGACTTGGAAGGACTATTGCAGAGGGGGCTAACGGAGGAATTGCCTGAAAATGCGCATTTTTGCATTCAGAAGGCAGCCACTCACAGCCACTCCATCCGATCGACACTACTTTAGTACCAAATTGTAGCTGGCATTGAGAGCTACCCGAGCATGTGCACAGTTTTATGTGGATCGCTTTGCGTGCTGAGATAGACTGGATTAAGCACACGTGGTGCATGTAAACCTAATGTAATAGTTTCCATGGGGAATTGGCTCAAATCCTCATGAAACACCAACAACTCAGTTGTTTTCTTTCATTTTTGCTGCATTGCTATTTATTTCTTAAAAAGATTCTACACCATAAAAAAGATTTCAGATTGGTGCAGTGGGTGATTTGGTATGAAGAATTTGTGGTAAAAAATGGCCTGCACGCCACAGCAAATTAAGCACACGCCCTCAATTTGGCAAGCTTCAAATCTTACATCTATAGAATGTTTCATATTGTGTAAAATGTGGAGCTTGCCAATTTGGGGGCGTTTAAGCCAAAGAGCATATAAAAACTTGCCCATTTTGGGCCTCAGTTAGCCAGCCCCCTCTGGGACTATGTAGGGTTGGCCAGAACCATAAAAAAATATATATCCGTGGTTATATGGTATTTCTGGCAGGGAGATCACCAAATATACGGCCATGTACAGTGTATATATATGGTTCTGGCCAACCCTACAAGTACGGCATCAGGGTCAGGGCTCATAATCCATTCAAATTTGATAAAGCCATGTGTTGAGCGCTCTGCCTGTCAAGTATTGAACTAAAAGCCTTATCCCTTATAGTCAACCTTTCAATGCTCAAATCACTGTCTGTCGCCCTGTGATCCGCAGGACTACATTTATATTTATGATCAGTTTTCTCTATCACGCTAAGTGTGTAAGCACCGTTTCCAACTTCTTTTCCTCGAACTGTGTTTGAACACAGGTTGCGAAAAATGGAGGAGAGGGCGGAGCAGGATGCTAAGGCCGAGCGTGACATGAAGGAGGTTAAGGACAAGAAAAAGGCAGCTGAGAAAGAAGCTCAGAAGAAAGATAAGCTAGCCAAGGCTGCGGCAGAGAAGGTAGCTGAGAAGGAGGCCAAGGAAAGGGACAGGCAGGTCAAGGCAGAAAAAGCGGCAGAGAAGGTAGCTGAGAAGGAGGCCAAGGAAAGGGACAGGCAGGCTAAGGCAGAAAAAGCGGCAGAGAAAGTAGCTGAGAAGGAGGCCAAGGACAAAGAGAAGCAGGCTGGGATGAGGCGGGGGGGGGTGCAGCCACTGCCGTATTTAGGCAATCCAGTGCCACCGGATCTGCGAAGTGTCAGAGTTTGCGCTTACTACAACACCCAAAGAGGGTGCGATAAAGGCAGCAACTGCAGGTGGGTGTTATTGTTTTAATTCTTGCACAAGATTTAGTCAGTGTGCGGATCATTACCATTACGTGTCCGTCGTAAATGTGGTGCGCATGCCCCTATGTGACAGTGCAATGTGAGTGGTGGAGGTACGCAAGCGTGTGACATGCAGCGTATGGGCTGCACAATCAATCTGCCTAGGATGCCACAAATACAGAGTTGCACAGGACTAGTGATATGTGATATGCAATGGCTAGGAGTAGGGCTAGGGCTAGTGATATGGTGCTAGGTGACATGTGACATGTGATACGCAATAACTAGGACTAGGACTAGGACTGGTGATATGTGATATGCAATGGCTAGGAGTAGGACTAGGGCTAGTGATATGGTACTAGGTGATATGTGACTTGCAATAACTAGGACTAGGACTAGGACTAGTGATGTGTGATATGCAATGGCTAGGAGTAGGACTAGGACTAGTGATATGGTACTAGGTGATATGTGACATGCAATAACTAGGACTAGGACTAGGACTAGTGATGTGTGATATGCAATGGCTAAGGTGCACGTTGCTGCATTGTGGGCATGAGAGAAAGCAGGGTCAGGCGGTGCTACTTGTATGAGCACGGTCTCCAGGGGGGAAGTCACAGCTTGGGTGGGAGGCAAGGGATGGGCGGAGAAAGAAGGGTTCTTGCTTGTCGTCACAGCTGACAGGGCTACTGCTGCAGTGCATTGTGGGACTCTGCTCCCAACAAATAATGACAATGATCAGATGCGTGTGGAAAAAAGCCCCCCCCCCCCTACTTCCCTCAAGGTCCATCGTATGGCTCCGGTACTTGGCAACAACATCGCAGGTTTGCACACATTGAGGGAGTATCCGGAAAATTAGGCTCTGGGCAGCCTTCGGTGGTGGCTGAGCCCAAGCAGCGAGAACCCAGGTAGGTAGGGGGAAAGTACTATCGCTCCTATTTTGGTCGTGCTTTGTTGCAGAGCCCTTGCTTTCATCATGAGGCTAGCCTAAGCAGCCTCGTGAGTTTAAATAAGTTTTATGATTCATGATGCATTGGTGGCAATCGTAAGTAGCGTCTGCAAACTCTCTGCTGTAGGGTTTTAATTTATAAATAACTGTCCTTTCCACTCTGACAGACTCCCAACATGTTGAGATCATTGCTCAAAATTTCTCGCCAAAGATGTTGAGCTTCCATGCTTTTTGTTTGCCTTGTGTCCTCTTTCCTTTGAACAAAACAAGTATGTACATGCCCGCGTACACACACACACAATCACACACACAGTACCCTCACACCCACATACCCAATCACAACACATAACACTCACAGTGCGGCAGTAAGCGAGCTTCTGCGTGTGCGCGACAGCCTGCCCCCCACATTGCACGCTTGCTCCCCCTCGCCCCCACACCATGCCACCAAGAAACGCGCTGCCAGGAGCCTCTCCCCACGTGACAAGCACCGCACCCGCTTTTCACGTCCACGTAGCAGTCGTAGCCCTTCCCCTAGACGCAGCAGTGTGCCCCCTTCCTCCCGCCTACCGCCTGATCTGGGGCACAAGCAGTGGAAGCAGGCGAAAGCAGGGGACGTAAAGGAGGATGTGAAGGGAGACAAGAAAAGGTGAGGGAAGGTTGTGAGGTGGGGAGTTAGGTGTGGGTGTGGGTCTAGCGTGGTGTGGTGTGGTCGTGCTGGTCTTTCCTCATCTCCATTTTAAACTGGTTAAATGCTGTGAAAGCCTAACGACATCAAGGCATGCCTGGGAAGAGGCAAGGTTACACAGCCCATTGATACGTCCTCCTACCGTATCCTTCCTTGAAGTGTTTACTCAGCAAAAACATGCAATGCAATGCTCGCTCTACATTTTTTTTGTGACCTAAATATTTAGCCATGCTCATCTTGACATGCTCATCCAAACAAGCCGATGACCTTCCTTCTTACGATTAATAGCTAGCGATGATTTCCTCTTTGTACGATAAAAATCGCGAGGATTTATACTTTTTCGAAGTAACACCTGGCTTTCTGCACGGACATCTGCATGAATACCGGTGTGCACAAATACACAGGCGACGGGACTCGCCTTCACCACCTTCACACCACAAAGAGCTTAGCCGTACCAAGAGGAAGTGGGATGTGTCTGATGATCGCCCTTGCCCTATCCCGCTTTCGCTCCCCAGGTTTGTTTGTGTGTGTTATGTGTAGATATAAATGCCTTTGCGTGGTTTACCTGCTACAGCTGACTCTAGGCTCCTTGCACAGGCCATGTTTTATTTCCCATTTATTCACCTAGTTTCTTGTTCTAAGTTTTCTGTTTCAGCTTCAAGAGATGGTAAGCCTTCCAAAGTTTCTATCTGATTATTTAGACCTCGCTTGCATTGTGCTTGCACCGCCATGAGGCCTGCCTCTGGCGATTTTAACTGTCATTACTGATACGGTTACGCCAATATCCAAGTTAAGTACCGATCAATGCACGTGTGGTTGCTTCTATTCATGCTGGTGTCCAAAACAAAACCGCAGCTAGTTTGCTCATATGATTATCTCACCTATGATTGGTGGCCGTGTGCATTGTTGGGTACGTACCCTATGCATGTCCATCCATCGGCGCGTAGCTACAAAACAGCAGGTAGCTACAAAACAGCAGGTAGCTACAAAACAGCAGGTAGCTACAAAACAGCAGGTCGCTACAAAACAGCAGGTAGCTACAAAAAAGCAGGTAGCTACAAAACAGCGCGTAGCTACAAAACAGCAGGTTGCTGCAAAACAGCGCGTAGCTACAAAACAGCAGGTAGCTACAAAGCAGCAGGTGTATTTGCTTATGCTCGTAATTTCTCACTTGCCTTCTTGCTTTGCTGCTTTCTCTGTGAATGGTCCACAGGTCTCCTCCGACCGTAGATCCAAATACGTAGATCCAAACACTCTCTGTGAATGGTGCACAGGTCTCCTCCGATCGTAGATCCAAACACAGGCTCGGCTATGGTCATCTACCACTGGGCTCATGTGGTGTTCTCTGGTGCGTCAATTGTTTTTGCGCAGTCAAGTTTTTGGGCGAGTACTTTGGTGCAAACACGTTCAAGCTTGTGTACAAGGACCATGCAGGCAGGGATCTATTGCCATGAACAATAAGCGAATAAGCTGCTTTGGGGACAATTATGCTCAATTTAATTGTTTAACCCTGACACTGTAGCTTGTTTGTGAAACTGTCAGCAAGGGCCAGATCTTGCTCTCACACTTGTTACCGTGTCCATTTTCTGCCTTGCCACCCTCCCAATCCAACGCCTCCTGCATGCTGTTCCCAAACCCTTCTGTTATTTACACCGCCATTTGCCCAAGCTGGCCCCCCCTGAGTGGAGTTATGTATCCTTGCTCTTAAGATAGACAGTGGAAATCATTGATGCACCAAGTTGCCTGCTCTGTGAAAGGCAGACTGCTGTGTTAAGAAACAGGCTGCTGTGTTAAAAAGAGGCTGCTGTGTTAAAAAAGAGGCTGCTGTGTTGAAAAACAAACTAAATGCCGCACGAGGCGCTTCCTTGTGCTTGAAAAGAAGCTGATTGGGCATAATTCCCGTCATACCTATGTCATCACCCTTGTTTATCTCGGCAACTCAACCAAGGCACATTTGTCCTGGACAAGAACTCGATATCTTATTGATACAATAAGTTTGTTTACCTTGTGGTTTTAATGTTAGATCAACCTTGTCACTTCACTAAATTCTGGTGCATACAATCTCTTCCTATTTTGATGTGCAGTGTAATAGTGACATTTCTCGTCACATGACCTGATTATATCAATTGATGTGGCTGCCAATCTCTCTTTCCTATCGCCAAGCTGGCAATCCGATGACGTTTTGACGTGAAGACGGTCTCATGGCGGTCCAATCATCACTTGACGAAATGTCTGACACGTTGCGCACGCTCAACCTCGTGATCGTTGACAATCCTCTTTTTTCTACGATCACCATGGCACCGGCGTTGGGAACCCTGTGCGGCCTTTAATCATTCATATGCAGTACACAGGATATGATCAACATAAGCATACAAAACACCTCCATCTTCTTTTCTCTTCCACGCCAAGACATTGCTGCAGCTGTAATATTGCGTGGCTGTTTTGCTCTCGTGAGTTGATGTGGACTTTCTTATTACAGACCATCGCAAGCACCAACGCTACTTTCCCCACCAACGCAACTCACACCAGGGCGACACCCCGTGGATGTGATCCGTCTTGCTTGTGTGGAATTTCTGGTGGACTCCGCAATGGGTCGCAACAGTATGCCTGCTTCAGCATTGTGGAGCCTGTGCTGTGAATTCTTGCCCAGGGAGGCTGAGGTAAGGATACATTGCGTGTGAACAGTGTGTGCTCCATAAAAAGTCCATGTGACACAAAGAGTGCGTCCCTTGCTTCATGCAAGCTTGCAAATTTAACGTACACACACAGGCGTACTTTGATGCACACTTTGTGGAAGCTTGCGGCAGTGATGTATGCATATGTATGTGGACACGCACACAACAGTTAGACATGCTTGTTGTGTGAAACCACCACCATTATGCAGGCTGTCAGAGGCATGATTGGACCAGAAGCGCCCCTAATGAAGGCTCTTGATGGCTCCCCTGCCTTCACGTTTGCCAGTCGAAGTGGGTCTGTTTTAGGGCGCAATCGGTACTGCGCTTTCCATTTTCCCCCCATTAAATCTAAGCTAACGGTTGCCACGTGTTGAAGTAGGGCAGGGTTGAATGAGTGCATGCACAGCAAACATGGTTTATGACATGTGTGTCACTCTTTTGTGTTTGTGTGTCCTTCCAACGCCCTGTTTCCTCTTCTCTACCTCTTGCAGGTTCTTCTTTGGACGTTACGCTGCAAGTGAGCACGCTGCGTATGCTGTTCCGGACAAGGCAGGCAGATAAACTTGCAGAGGAGGCCCGCTCTAGAGGTAATGAGAAGAAAGGGCAGAAAAATTGTGTGAGCGCGTGTGCGCGCGTACATGTGTGCGTGCGTATGCGTGTGCGTATGCGTGTGTGTGTGCGTGTGTGTGTGTGTGTGTGTGTGTTTGCGTACGCGTGTGTGTGTGCAAACACCAACCACATCACCATCATTTGCCTGTGCAGTGCAAAGGGTTTCAAGTGTATCAAGTATTACAACTTACATTAAAGTATTATTAGTTCCTGTCTATTTCACCATTCATTAACCTCCTGATCACCCTCTTCCTACACATCCACCATTCCACGTCCCGTTAGGGCCCATGGGCATGGCATCCCCCTCACGCACTAGGCCACCCCTACAAGAGGCACACGAGCTCCGTCTCCGCCCACCGCCTCCTTCTCCCCACCCTCCCTCCCAGTCAAGGTGGCGGCGCCTTAGCCCCCCACGTGGGCTATCTCCTCTTGGAGGTAAACATGTCCTTGCTGTTGTTTAAATCCTTTGTGCCAGGAAAGAGGCAGACGCTCACAATTAGGAATTAGGAGAGGAGTCAAAAGGGAGAAGGTCGAGCTCGTGTCCAGGGGAAGGTAGCTTACCTGACTTTTCAGGCAGACGTATCCCCTGCGTGCTTCACTGAGTAAATAAATACAAAAGAGGAAGATTCCTGTTTCTTGGTGCTCACTTCATTGGAGCTGTTTTATAACCTGAACCTTAGATTTAAGAGAGTACAACAAGCTGTCCTCAAGCTCCATGTGATCTGCCAACTAGGTCAAATCTCATACTAAGCAAGACTAAGCAACCTTTTATTGTATAGTTCTTGTTGAAACTATTATTTCGTAGAAAGACATGATCGTGAGCTTGAAAAATCCTGCTCAAATATTAGCTAAAAACAGGGCTCACATGCACGCCAGGGCACACGCTCCAGCAATTACCCCCACTGGTCATAATGTACGTTCCTAATCACTCTTACCCACAGGAGCGCCTCCTCCCCTTCCGCCTCTACCTCACAACCCCCTTGTTCCCCACGCCTTTTACGCGCAAGCTCCCCCCCCCTTGCTGCCCTACGCAATGCGCCCACACTCCCCTTCATCCCCCCCCCACCAGCCCCCAATGCGCCCCTCCATGCAACCCCTCTCAATGCACCCACACTTGGGCCACTCCAACCCTGCTCTCCAAAGCACAGAAAACCTTTGGTACGCTGCCCCTGACCCACACATTGCACAACCTATGGAAATCACCACACAAAGTGCCGCTGGCCACGAGGCAGGGGGGCCCTGGCCTGAACACTCTCAGCCTTTGGCTGAAAACCCCATGCAGTGGACTGCCTCAGATGCGGCACAGAGTATTGCTTGGGGAGGAACAGCGGAAGGAGCTGGGGAGGAAGGTGGGGCAGCTGCTGGGACAGAAGGGCTAGCCGCCCCAGGGTATGTCTTGTCTGGGGATATGCTACCGCAGCAGCCGCAGCCGCAGCAGCCGCAGCAACAGGAGCATGAAAAGCTGTCTCTAAACAATCATGATCATGCTGCCACTCTGGCTTCCCTGCCCCGGCATGTCATAGACCTTTTAGGGAAAGCGCTGCAGGAACAACTTCAGAAAGAAGAGCAGCAGCAGCAGCACGCACAGGTACAGGCACAGCAGCAGCAGCAGCAGCAGCAGCAGCAGCAGCCACCATTTATGGATCAAGCACAGTTGCAGGTCCCCCCTCAAACCCAGTCTGAAGAGCAGCAGCTTCAATTGCCTCCTCACATACTGCTTCCAGCAAAGCAGGAAGCATGCCTGCCACTGCAGCAATCTCAGAGCCAAACGCCACCCTTTCAAGGGCTTGAATCGGGCCTGCAGCTGCAGCAGCCTCAAGAGCACACGCCACCCATCCAAGAGCAGCAACCAGAATCGCCACTGCGGCAGCCACAGCATGTGTCTGAAGAGCACACGTTGTCTATTCAAGAGCATAAACTGGGCCTGTCACTGCAGCAGCCTCACATCCTTTCATCTCAAGAGCAGCCTCCAAGTGACAACCTGCAGCATCTTCTGGTCCCCCTTTGGCAGGCCTCACCATCTGCTGATGAGCAGCAACTATCTGCCGCTACACAGACGCAGGGGGCTGCCCTCTCTCCCCAGCATCACTTGCAGGAAGAGCAGCAACACCTTGAGCAGCAGCAGCAGCAGCAGCAGGTCCTGGAGAAGCAGCAAGAACTGGAGCAGCAAGAGCAGGAGCCAGAAGCCAAGCTGCAGGTACAGCCGCAGCCTGGAGATCAGCACCAGGAAACACAGCAGCAAGGACAGCCAGAAGTACAGCTGCAGCTGCAGGGAGAGCAGGAGCAGGAGCAAAAGGTTGCGCTTAGTGCGGGGGAGCTCAACTCTCTGGCAGCAAGCTCTCCGGATGGATTTCTACAGGCAAAGATGATCAATCTGCTGCAGGTAATTCAGCAGATATGTCTTCAACTCTTAGTGGATGTGATTCCGATTGGCAAGCAGTACACGGGGCATGATGGCATGATGCATGCTTGATGACATGAGTGGCTGGAAAGCACGACATGTTTACGCTGCTCCGTTTGAAGGTAACCTGAAAGCTGCTGCTGCCGCACAAATAAGCGTCGTGCAAGTTCTGAGAGATTGCTGCTCTTTTCTAGCACGAGAGAGAGATAGAGATCCTTTTTGTTTACGTGCAGGCCGCCTGCTACCCACTCAGCATGCAAGCTCTCACAGCTTACTATACTCTCTCTCTCTCTCTCTCTCTCTCTCTCTCTCTCTCTCTCTCTTGCTGGTTATTATTAAGAGTCAGAATCAACAATTGCTTACCGATGCAACCTTTTCGGCTTTCATTGGCTCTTCTGCACGAGTACGCCATTTATCTTCTGTGTGTACAGCTGTGCACAACATTGAAGGCAAAAGCTAGAGCAAACTATGTGATGGTCTTTTCACTGATCACCTAAACACTCACAATGCACACAAACAATTACTACGAGTAGGGTGCTCCAGATCGTGCTATGCCTTTGGAGGAGCTGATCGCAAAATTGTGGCTTCCCACGGATATCCAGAAGGATCTGCATCACTTCTTTGATAATCCTCTGACAGTGCCACTGCTTGAAGCTACGGTGGGTCTGCTTGCGTGCACCTTCAAGAGCATACTGAATGCCGGAGAACGGTTACGTCCATGCAATATTAAACTATCACTTGTTATTCCTTTTTGTGCTGGAATTGGTTTATATGTGTTTTTTTAGACAATTTCAATGCAGTACTTTTCACAAACAATAGACAGAACTGGAGGAATTTAATAACCATTCCATTTATTTGGCTCGTAGAGCCAATACCTAGTTGCACCCGACTGCATTGCCTGGCTGTTTAATCATGTGTAAGGTTGGCCAGAACCATACATTTATACGTATGTACGGTGTGCATACAGTATTTTTGGCAGAGAAATCACCATACATACGGTCATATACGGTGTACATATACGGTTCTGGCCAACCCTACTCATGTGCCAAATCGCGCATTTGCCCCACCACAAGTTTGTTTGCTGCTCCTTCACTCAGTGCATTTTGTAGTGAATAATTAGCATCATTACAGACGCAAGTACAGACATATGGTGTGTCTGCATCTCATTTTTAGGGCCTGCCAGAACCGTATATATCAGGGATGTGTCACACGGTCATTTGGAGCGTTCAATACGGTAAAATACACGTTAAATATGCAATACGCGTATAATACGATTGTACTTTCTAAGCAATTTTGGGAGTGCCGATTTTTGACCCAAAGTGGACCCGTTTTGGGGGCGGAAGTTGTCAAAAAGGCCACAAATCGGCAAATTTTGCAATCGTACAACATGGCCTGATTTGTTCAATACAATAAAATACACGTTAAATACGATGCGGCGTATTCGTATAACATGACACCTCCCTGGTGTATATACACCGTATGTGACCGTATATTTAGTGATTTCCCTGCCAAAAATATATCGTATATACACCGTATACATACATTACCGGCCAACTTCTAATGTTTAGTGATCTGGCGTGCACGCAGAATGGCAACGTGACCCTGCGTCCGACGTATGCTGCTGCTGCTCTTTGTACCATTTTGGAGGGAAAGAGGCAGACAGATGCCAGCTTTGTGGGTGTGGAGCACTCAGACACAGCTGAAGAGGAAACTTCCGAAGACGGCCTCCAAGGTACTGACTTCTTCTAATATTTACCTTTTACCATTCGCCGTCTTACCTTATACTAGAAAAAGTAATGAAATCGAAGAGGATGGAATCACACAAAATCGTTGTTCTGCAACTCAAGACGTCCAAACAAACAGCACTTGCCCTTTCCTTCCTTGTTCTTTCTTTGCTCAATGGAATACATGTGTTTGCAGCGGGCTACGTTGATGGCTTATTTGTCTAACCCCTAAACCCCTGCATCAGCTGCATCCACCAGCACTACCAAGCCTATTACTAACATCAGCAGCACAGCCACCACCGTAGCCACAATAGTATTATCAGCCACACTTCCAGCACTAGCATTGCCACTGCCCCGACCACAGAAAAGAAAAAGAAGCTGAACACTATGCTGGCAGTGAAAACCACTCCCCGCATTAATCAAGGAAAAGGAAGCTGCTTTGGCAGCGAAAACCACTCCCACGTTAAAGCCGAATACCGTAAAACTCCTTATTCATATCAGCTATTCTTACTGTATTATACCTTGTTCGTTTAGCATTTCCCTACCTCGTTCACCTGCAGGATCCTATGGGCACGCAGCTGAAAGCTCACCCATGAGCACGGGCATGGCCAACTGCAGCATGGCCATGATGGGCTGCAGCATGCCTATGATGGGTATGGGGTGCATGCCCCTCTTCATGGGGTCCGCACCTATGTGCTCTGCCCAGTTGTGTGTGCCACCTATGGGCATGGTGAGCGTCGCGACGAGTCTTGTGTTTGTGGTTCATTTGTCACGTGGTGATACGCACCTCTCTTTGATAAGTCAGCTTATTTCTCTTATGACTTTTGTGATCCACATGTCACTTCATAATTACACACCTCTCCGGACAAAAAGTGTACGTCTTGTATCGATTGTTACCTTGAGCATATAAGTAGGGCTGGCCAGAACCATATATCCGTACTGTACCGTACTCACCCCGGAGTTCATAATTCATATCGTACGGGAAAATGTTAAAGATAAACCCGGGTAACCCCTTTCCGGTGGGGAGTTCACCCACTGCTTGCACGTGTGCGTTAGTATGTGTGTTTAGTATGCGCGTGTGCGCGCATATACAGTGCTTGTTTACGTGTGTGTTTGTGTGATTGAGAGTCTGTGTTGTTGATGTTTGTTTGCGTGTGTGTAGTGCGTGCATGTATGCGCCTGTATGCCAGTGCGTGGTTGCCTGTATTGCTTGAGTGCATGAGTCATGGTGGCATGGGCAGCTGGAGCTCTGACTGTGTTGGGAGGGGGGCAGGAACGGCTGAAGAGCCATATCTCTGTCCGGCCACCCACCAAACTTTGTCTTTCCCCAGACAACCCCAGACAACCCCAGACAATCCCGGAGCCTCAAAATAAATATATAATAAACAATACCGGCATCATTCCAGAGGGCAGAAAACATTGTTCAATCCAGGTGGTATAGAAATGGTACGGTATACGTAGGGATCGGCGTATAGCGCTATATGAGGCATTTATATTGCGCTGTATAGCGCAATACACTTTATAGGCTATATAGCGCTATAAGCAAACGCTGATCCCTATATATACAGTGTATATATGGCACTGTTGGCAGGGAGATAACCAAATATACGGTTTATATTTACGGTTCTGGCCAACCCTACATAAAAGTACAGTAAATACTGACTCCTGGAGAACTATCTGATGTGCGTTCAGTTCCGCTACCAAAAGTGATGCACAGACATCAGTGTTGTGACTTTACGCCGTAATTGAGAATTTTGCACCGTATTACGGTACGGTGTACGTCGTACTACGGTCATACCGTAGAAATTACGGTAAAACCGGGATTACGGTCCAAACCGTCATGTACAGTGGCAAATCGTACAAAATACGGTGGGTAAATCGTAGTAATTTTGAGGCGCGTGTCTCAAAGTTCGTGGTGGGAACCTACAGCTTTCCATCCCCTTCCAATATAATTTATTAGTTTACAGCAATGAGTGCAAATGTTTCTAGGAAGAAGCAAAGGGTGGAAATGCATGGCAGTGGCTTGCCCATGCCCAGAGACCTGGGTATGGGAGAGCACCCTGCATCAGGGAGCCTGCAGGGCAAGGGCAGGCAAAGCAAGCGCCATGAAAAATAAAAATTGGTGGGGGAAGGTCGGTGTGAGAGGTAAAGTGAAAAGGACACACACGTGCATGCAAGCACGCACGCACGCACGCGTGCACACACACACACACACACACGCACGCACGCACGCACGCACGCACGCACGCGGGTTTTGAGTTCGATGAAATCCTTGAGTCAGACAAGGAGGAGTTTGCTGAGTGGCTGGAGGGCATTCGCTCTGCTGAGAAAGAGCAGGAGCAGCTTGAGCAGCAGCAAGCGCTGGAGTTGGAGACAGAGCAGCAGGGGCAGAACAGCATGGACATGCAGCGAAGTGGTTCAGACAGGGGGGAGGACACTGATGAGGGAGGGGTTTTTGAGGAACACATTTCGAGTAGCAGGAAGTTAGCTATCAGTGGCACAAGTGCCACTGTAGCCCACAGTGAAGGTAAAGAAATTACGGTTATTTACCGTAATCGAGGAAAATTATGGACCGTACCGTAGACCGTACCGTAATCGACCGTAATACGGTCCCAAATTGGCGAAAACCATACAAAATACGGTGGTGTACTGTAATTATGGTACCGTACCGTATTACTGTCAACCGTACCGTACACCGTAGGGTCACAACACTGACAGACATACTTTTGTCCCACGTTGTGATCTCAGGCCCCAAACAAACGTGCTTTATGCTCTCCCTTTTTGGTATGATTCAGTCTCTCTACCAAGAAGCACGCAAGGTGATGCATATAAATAATATTTTTTGTTCCAATGTGACTTCAGGCACCAAACATGTTCTCTGCCCTCTCTCGGGGGATGGAAAACATGCTAGAAGCAAGTGAAAAATCTTCCTCCAAGGTCCTCGACGTGTTCAGCCTCCCACCGGTGTGTAAGGAAGGAGCTGCAGGATGTATATAGCCTTTTTCTCTTGTGATAGACAGATTTTGGGGAAAGTCAACGTGCTACCTGTTTTCGACAGCTGATGCCTCACAGCCTGGAGCACTGGTCAACAACTTGTTTTTCCTGAGGGGGGCTCTGCTACCTGTTCCTGATAGCCCATGCCTCACACCTGGAGCACTGGTCAACAACTTGCTTTTCCTGAGGGGTGGCTCTGCTGCCAGTCCTGCAGCCGAGTCTGCTCTGCTGCCAGTCCTGCTTTGCCCTTTCCCTCTCGCCTTGTTGTTGCCTTGCCTTGCCTGCTTGTTTTGTAGCTTTCGTTACTTGCCAACCTCACCTGTGGACAAGTGTAAATGAACACTAACCAACTACTTCGGTATGCACTTCAAGCATTTGATCAGAAATAGCGTTAGCTGTACTGTGCATGTTTTTATAACACCACACACGATGCACTGGTATTAAGCCACAAAAAGCCGTAGCATTCCATTCATCCTCACAGGGAGCACCCACCTACAACTTCCAAGGAAAGAGTAGTCCTTGCTGCATGTACATGCTTGCATAACACACATACAGCCACTCTAGTGAACTCAACCCATGCAGGTCGATGCTCCAAGACTTAGTAGCAAGAAGCCTATTGACCCCTCCCCTCCTGCCAACGCTTCCCTCACCCCAGCTTCCGCATCATCTCATCAAGCACCTCAGTTTTCAGACACGACCAGGGTAGCGGACAATAATGGCAACTGTTCAGACACCACGTCACAGCAGCAACCAAAATCACAGCAGCAGCAGCAACAGCAGCAACAGCAGCAACAGCAGCAGCCAGGTTCGCAGCGGCCCTACAACAAGCGTCCAATGCCGTCGCACTGCGATGCTCTGTGCAGGTTCTTGCGGTCGCAGCCCAGGTAGGAGTCATGTGTTGTGTTTGTGCGTGTGTGTGTATGCGCACGCGTCTGTGTGTTTGTTAATGTGTGTATGCCGAACATCAAAGGTGCCAGACCAGTGGCACCTACTTGGCACGCCAAATAGTTGAATTTTTGTCCCATGCAATGATCAGAGTCGCAGCATAGACATCATGGATGAGCATTTACTGGTCATGTAGCATGAATTACGTGAGAGCTTTACCCCATTAAATTGTAAACGTAATTCGCATGCATCCAAGCTGACATGGCTTCCTGCATTTCATTGCTAGATACACTGGGAAATTCAAGCAGTCACACTGCTCATCTGCGTTCCTCCTTCCCATGCATGCATTTCTGTGCACTGCCAATGCGTGAACTTTTGTCCACTGTTTTTCCTTTCCGTCCCTGCCATCCCTTTTAGTGGTGCTGCTTCAATCGACGTGCTGCACAAGCGCGTGCCTTGCCGCTGGCGGGTCATGTCTGAGAATTTGTTCTGGGAGGAGAACCACGACCTGTTTCAAAAGGTGAGATAGCATGAAGTAGTAGAAAGAGCGCTGGTGGGGAGTAGGTTTGTAACTGGCCAGCAGCCAGAGGTTGCTTAGCCTCACTTGTAGGCTAAAATTCGTGCAGTCTTACTTTCACTTGTAATGTGTTCCACGCTTTGCAGGAATATCAAGTACATAACTCTATGTCAGGTTTCGATGCCAATAAAACATGTTTATTTGAAACTGTGCCAAGAGCTGTTGATTGATATACAAACGAGTCAAATCTGAGGCGGTCGGGGGGGGTCTGAGAACTTGGAGGAGTGCTGCAGAAATGTTCTGGGGCAATGTCACAAAGTTCCAAATCACCATCGGAATCCTGAGCTTAAGCCCAATCCATTGGCACCCTTGTCAGGGTATTCTTTTCTAGGTGGGGATCTGGACGCCTGGTCACAGATGTGCAAGGAATGCCCCTTGGTAGGCAGCCGGGGTGCGTTCAGGTACACAACCAGAAACGGCACCAGACTGTGTTGCATGACAAAAACAACATGCAAAAGTGCTTTGACACAAGTTTCAGCTGGATTTGTGCACGAAACAGGTGTTCAGTGCAAGGGCGTGCACATGTCAGCTTTTGCCTGTAACTTCATTGTTGTCCCAAATGGAATATAGACAGATGACTGCCTTACTTAAAAAGGAGCAGAATGACACCCTTGTTTGTATAAGCAGGCAAGTAAAGAAATTTGTAGGGTAGGGCAGGAGGCGTCAAAAGAATCCGTAGACAGGCATGTCCAAACTTTGGGCCTCCGGCCCCCAAGCCCCCCTTCCTAACCCCCTGCATAAATAAAAAGGGTGTCAATCTGCTCAGAATTCAAGCAGCTATCTGCCTGCACAGTTCTCATGCCAAATAATGCAATGCCTGACGAGCTATAGGGCAAAAACTGGTTTGTGCACGCTCTTGCACTGACCACCTGTTTAGTGCACAAATCCAGCCAAAACCTTTGCCAAAGCACTTTTTCACTTCAGTTATGCAACTTATGCATAATGCAATGCGTAAGCTGCAATTTTGGAATCAATTGCTGGTAATTTCCCTTAACACACCCCCGCGGCTTACTTGGGGACATTCCATGCATTCCTATGACCAGGCACCCAGACCCCCCCATTTAATCAAATCACCCAACAAGGGTGCCAATCGGCTGGGCTTGAGATGAGGACTCCAAAAATATTAATATTTCGTGAAATGGTCCAGTAAAATTCTAGGGACCCCCTCGAAAATTTTGAGAACCGCTCAAAAAAACGAAATGACTTCCCCCTTAAATCTACTCATCCATATATCAATCGATAGCTCTCGACGCCAGGATCTCGAATATATAATTTATATCGGTATTGACAAATGCCGCCAAAAAGTTATGATCTTTGACGCCTCTTGGGAAGGGTGTGTTATTCCAGAGGTTGTCGACGGAGGACTGAAAAGGGGGTGTTTTTAAATGTTCCAGACAGTATGTGCGCCGGAGCTTGCAGTTTTTAAGCTTAGCACCCTGCTGATAATACCTGAGCTGAAAAGCTGCAAGAAGCGGCGCACACGTCTAATTGCCCGCGGCGTGAACCCCACTTTTCACCACCAATCTGTCATATCTCACCACCAACTGACCCGATTTGTGTCATGTTTTATATAAATAGTCTACATCTTAATAAAGAATACCATTGCAACAAAAATGGGGCAAAACAGAGCAGTAGTTGGCCAGGTGCCCCATTTTGGACCATTTCCCTTGGAAATAATCAGCAAAAGGAGTGCCAAAAAAAGTGGAAAACCAAGTTCCACCAAATCCGGTTTTCAGCGTGTCAAACGATTCCTGATCAAAAAAGAAGTACTCCTGTCGTGAGGTGGAAAGAGGCCCTGGGTAGAGTGTGGTGGCTTCATACATTAACTTTCAGTGCCAAAGTTTGAACTGGATTTCTGCCCAGACTACTGGGCTGGGGTAGTCCATTTGACCTCAACCTTCATGAAACATCTAATTATGTTATTTAAATTCGATTTGTAAAAGGAACATTTTCAGGACTTTTGCTCTGTCGACCACCTCTGGTGTTATTCCAGAGGCCTACAACAAACACCCTATAAAGAATGCAAATTCCGCAAATTTAAGAAAGAAAGAAAAGAAAAAGAAAAGAAAAGACTCCGCTGGTAGTGATGACACAGCCAGCACGATTAAGGGAGGGGGTTACTAAGGTGCCCCCACCGCGCAAACAATTAAGAAAAAATTAATGTGGGTCAGGGGGGTTGTGTGCCGTAGCACCCGGACCCAATCCTTGACTGTTGTTGCTTGTGTTATACCTATCTCAAATTCAACACAATCATTTCCTGTTTCTGCAGCTGCAACGGCTTGAAGGAAGCGTCTATATCCAATTGACGGCGGCTGGCGTGGCAAGAGCAACAGAGCTGCTACTGAGGCCAGAAGCAGAGTCAGACGCGCACTAGTGCATGAATGTTATTAACACCGATTTCTAGTTATACTACTCAGTAAGTAATAGAAGAGCTTTATAACCTATAATGTATTAGGATGCAGGTTTGCCAATATTTAGTATAAATAACTACGCAGAGTAATGAGGCAGGCTTTCTTAGGGGCCACGCCTCAGGCCAGAAGCTGACGTACTGCAGTATGATTATGTATTGCGGTAATGTTTGAAAAAGACTACAGCCAGATAATGGACCGTTCCTTTGTTTATTGTACTACCGAACATGAGTAATGAGGCCTCCTTTTTCGATTTAATTCCCATCTGAGTTTATTTTTATTTTATGCGCGTCTTTGCTGTGAAAGATAATTATTTTGATTGAGTCTTGTTTTCTCAAACAAACAAAGGCACAGCCGAGGGGTAGCAATATAATTGAGCATTTTCCTACCAGCCCGATAATCGCCAAAAGACCTCACTGCTCGAAAAAAACATGCCTGGGTTCTGCAGGGCGAGTTCTGCGGGGGCGACTTTTGTGCCGTGCCAACGCAGGAATTTCGGAACCCCCTCAAATTCACACAAAACCGTGGCGTCAAAACCTCATTCAACGAGTAGTTCCTTCCAAGTAGACTGCTATTAATAAATAGTAAATATAAAAAATTAAGTATGGCAAACTCATTGAACGAGTAGTTCCTTTCTAGACTGCTATTAATAAATAGTAAAGAATAAAAACAAGTATGGCTTTACGTCGGGCTGCTGGCCTATTGGCTCAGCGTGTGCCCCAGCTGGGCACGCCCGGGCTAGAGTGTGCATCCCCATATGCCCTGCAGCATCTGGAAGGTCTCCCCTCCACCCTGCAAGCAGCGTGAGTGTGTGTGTATACTTATACACGGTGCACAGACATGCAGGGCCATCTCAGAACTTTACCTGTTGCGTGTTGCATCCTTGTACTCACGTGTTCTTGAATGGTGCTGCCGCAGCTCTACTCCCTCCTCGACTGAACAAGTGCGCCATGCTGGTAACCTGGCAGGTGCGTGCGCACATGTGTGTACGCGTGTGTACATGTAGATGAATGCTGAGTATTGCCATCACACGGGAGGCGCGCACCCCCACCTTTTCTTTTCTCGCTCTCTCTCCTCACAGTGAAGCAGCGCATCAGGGCCATCAAAAACATTGGGAAGATTACTAAGGCCATGAAGATGGTTGCTGCCTCCAAGATGAAGAACGCACAGATAGCCGTGGAGAGCTCGAGGGGGAGCTGTGATCCCTTCCTCCGCCTGTTCGGGGACCACCCAGGTAGGCTGGCCAGGCTTGCAGGCAGCAACACATAGCAAGCACAGCAGCAAGGGAGAGGACAGGGGTGTGCAGAGGCACCCGGGTTCCCACTCACCCTCCCCCCACTCTCCCTCTCGCAGCTGTGACCGCGCCCAAGGTCGCCAATGTGGCCGTGACCTCCGACAAGGGCCTGTGCGGTGGCCTAAACACCAACATTGCCAAGTACACGCGGATGCTCATCAAGCTAAACGAGCCTACAGGTAAGGAAGGAAAGCCATCGATGTGTTGCACACCCGCCATTCCGCGCACGATGCCAATTGGCAACCCCCCTTTTTTTCTCCCCACGCAGGTGACGCTGTATCTGAGCAAACCATTGCTTCCCTCGGAGACAAGGGCCGCTCACAGCTCACACGGACACACAGCGAGCAGTACACCCTCGCGGTGCAGGACACATACAAGCCCGTCACCTTTGCACAGGCATGTAGCAGTAGCAGCTGAAGGAGGTCAAGGAGTAGCTAATGCGGGCCTGCACATGATGCACTTGGGCACTGCGTGAATGCACGGTTAAGCGGTCCTTTTCCCCGTCCTGTCCATTGGCATGCCTTTTTGATAAGCACAGAGAAGATGCTTCAGGAGGTGCCATAGAGAGGATGCGCATGCGCATAGGGCCCAAGGGTCAACGCTGTCAGGAGCAAGCTCCTCCACCTCACACAAAACTTGCTGATGTCTTGTTTCGACAAGCCTAATACAGCTGCGCACGTGTCGCATTCTTTACCTTGCACAACAAGCGTGTACTCAAAAGCATTCAGCTAACGCCCAAGTACAGGAAAAAAGAATTGCTGTGTTGTTTCGCCTACCCCATTTGCAGGCTTCCCTAATTGCAGAGGAGTTGCTTAAGCAGAACCCTGGTGTGGATGTCTTCCGCATTGTGTACAACAAGTTTGTGTCAGCCATTGCCTTCAAGCCCACCGTGTCGACAGTGATGATGCCTAACGTGGGTGGAAGTTCTTGCCGACCCACACCTCGTTCAACCAGTGCTGCTGATCTTAGCATCATTGACAGCCGATCCTGAATGTAAATTTTACTCAGCTGTTACTGTGTGATGCATTTCATGCATGTAGGTGATTGCTATTAGCCACATACCTGAGTCATTCTTCCATCAAATGCCAAACCCCTCTTCTTTCGCAGATTATTGAGAGGCAAGCCACTGAGGCTACAGGTAACAAGCTGGATGCCTATGACATGGAGGTACCTGCTGAGAACTCGGATGCCCTTAAGGATTTGGCTGAGTTCCACCTGGCTATGGTGAGAAGCACGCTGAATTTTGATGAGAACTTTTTAGGCGTGTGAGCAGATTATGCATCCATTCACTCTTTTATCATGCCAGCCAAAATAGAAAGTTTCTGTCCTCAGTCACGGAATTTAACATGTGCCTACCTGCATTGTATATAGCCTTTTGCATTTTGTTACTTGTTCCCTTGGCTGCTTGCACACTGTTGCGGGCACTTGCTTGACCAATCTTTTGATTACCGTGCAGTCGCATCATGAATGCAAGGTTTACAGAATCAATGATAGAATCCCAGTGCAAGCAATACGAGGAGCATAAAGCTAGTTATCAAGCACAATGTTACATGTAACGTCCTTTTGCCGCTAACCCGATTATGCAAGGAAGGCCTTTACATGTAACATCAGCAGAGGCACATACAAAGATGAGCACGTCTTGTAAAGTAAAAAGTCAGAGAATTATCAATAAATATCATCATAAATGTCATCAAGTGGTTGCGACACGTCACTAGGGAGCCAGAAATATTTGCAGCACGCGATTAATTACTTAAGGTATGGCAATGTTAGACACCCCACAATTGTGCTGGAGCAGGGATTGCACAGTATTGCAATTGTACTCGATCTGGTTGTCCCTCTTTATTTTAAGTAACTCAATGGGCAGAGACAGAAAACAGTTCAGTTCCGGCCTGCTTTGAATACATGTTCAAAAGACTTTTTTATTTAGGGAAGGAGTCTCGCATAAACTTTCATTGGGCCTTCATTTTAAGAAGTTCTCAAGCTTGCTTTGGTCGCGTATATGGTGCGTGCGCCTGCTTTCACGTGGGTTGTTTGTCGTGCCCTTCTCTCTGCATTCGGGTTATGTGTTGTACATTGTATATGATGTGCAGCATTGTTGTCTGAGGTATGGCATCGCACTTTTCTTTGCAGGCCTTGCACAACGCCATGCTTGAGAACAACTGCAGTGAGCACGCCTCCCGAATGTCTGCCATGGAGAACTCCACAAAGAGCGCCGGCGAGATGCTCAGTGCCCTGACCCTGTCCTACAACAGGTAACGCACAGGCAGCGGGGGGTTGTTAGTAGGCAAGCGCCACTTGTCCAACTGGTGGTGTGTAAGAACGAAGAGACGGATGCTTCTGAGACTGACTTTGCATTTCTTATTTATGTGTGGTATGATGTGTTTTTGAGCGTCAATTATATACTTCAGTTTTTTTCTTTCCACCTTGTGCAGGAAACGTCAAGCCGCCATTACCACCGAGCTGACAGAGATTATTGCCGGTGCCTCTGCACTTACCGATCAGTAGATGCCCCTCTTCTGTGTTTTTGTCTTTGCGTTTTAGTATGTATTAGTTTATCAGGAAAGCTTATTAAGTCAGTGGACAGAATTTGAGATGCTGCCGGGTTATGGCATTCTGTGGAATTGTACTCCAGAAACATTTTCTTGTAAAGGGTTATCTTCCTCTTCGGTCAGGACGCAGTCATGTGTATTGATAGGCTGAATTTTCTCGTTAACATAACATACATCATATGGGGGGTTGCTTGGTGCGGGCACTTAAGTAACCCCCTCCCTTAATCATGCTGGCTGTGTCATCCCTACCAGCGGAGTCTTTTCTTTTCTTAACACACATCATTTTAAAACGGGGGGTTCAATTTAGGATGTACGTTCATTAGAAGAGAAAAGCTCCGATGCTTCTGCAATTGTACCAAAAAGGGGGCTGTTCGACCAAGATCCTGATCTCAGATTTGGCTGACTGAGACCAGTCAGCAGCCGATCAGCCAAGCAATTTGGCTGAAGGTCAATAACGCCATGGTGTAAACACTGGTGGTATGGATTAGGAAAGAACGCTCAGGCTGTTATGGGTTGAGCCACACTGCATCATATCGTGTCAGACACAGAGGAGAAGAAACACAAAGAAAGAGCTCAGGCCCAAATTCAGCAAAAAAGCCGTTTTTTGCGCGGCGGTGAGAGTCCGGTGCACTCACTGCTGGACACACTGCTGTCTAACAGTAACCAATGTAACCCAACGTGTTGCTGAGGGTGCTCTGTCTAGCATTTTGTTATCCGTTAGATTGTGTCTCCTTTCAGAAGGGCATGCCGGTGTTGTATGTCCATGTCCCTTGTACAGTCTGGCTGGTACAGTCTGCCTAGTACAGCCTGCCTAGTACAATCTGGCAAAAAGTCTGGCCAAAGGTCCCCCCCCCTACAGTAAATTGTCAAAAACCTCTACGTACCTCGAACAGAGAACAGAGAATTGAAGAGAGCCAGGCCAAGTCCCTCTCGAAGTACTATGATTAGCAGAATCTTGGATGTGTCTGCTTCTTTGCACCAGGATAAAACGAACTCCATCTTTTCCTTCAATAACTTATTTTAATTTATGAACAGACGAGCAATTATGCTTCTTGACTGAAGAAGGCCTTTTCCTTGTAAACCCTGTGAAATCCTGGGCCAAATTCAATATTGGGACTGTAATTTATAACTATTACCGTACACTGATACTACTACACAAGGAAATGGGCATGTGACCATTAGGAATGAAAATAAAGAAATGGACTGCACACTGAGTGTTTTAAAGTTATGTGCAGGTACTTTTGAAGCATTATGACCATTCTCTGACTAAAGCTGCACAAACACGTAGTGAAAATGGTTACAGTAATACAATGCAAGATATAAGGGATGCTTGAAGCGGTTCAGCAAGGGGTGCATTTTCCGCTTTAATCGAAGGAGTGGGTTTTGGGTGGTTTTAGGAGGATAATCATAGACAAACAAAGTATTGCAAACAAACAAAGGCGGGTAAGGGCGCCAGAAAAGCGCCAACACCGTTGTTATTGCACATTACATGCTAATAACCAACAAAGTAGAAAATGCTGGAAGAAAAGAGAGGATCCCATGCAAACGCCTGCATGAGCTTGTTACCCTACGCCCATTCCGCAAGCGTAGCTGCCACAAACTCTTTGTTGCGCACGCTAGGGTCCACCAATTAAGCGTTTTTGTCTTCCCCCATAACACCTCACTTTATACTTTAAATTATTGTAATGGAATCACTGCGCTGCAACTAGTAGTGAGAGGTTCTACTGGCGAATGTTCACTCCACCACAGGGTTGCTGGGGCAGCGCTGAGTAGAGAGACACAAAGTCCCCATCTGAGATGGTGGCAATGACTTTGCCTTTCATAGGGACGTCGGTGTATGGGGAGGCTTTATGCTTGTGCTGGTTGCTGGCTTGGCTAGTGTCAGCAGCAGCGTCAGGTAGCCAAACCTGCAGGGTTTGAGATGAGTATTTGTTATTTGTGTTTGTGGCAAAGAAGAGTATCACAGCGACCTGTACTAGAATGACTCCTATTCCTTGGCCAACGTGGGGTTAGATTTGATTGCTGGCGTAGTTTTCTATTCTTTCCTTTTTTAATTGTGGTTCGCATGGAAACACGAAAGCGAATTCGAACCTTCAGCATAGGTGCAAGGTCGCAAATGAGGGTTGCATTATGACCACATCCACCACCTCTTTGTACTCCAGTGGCACACAGTGAGAAATAATAAATAATGTTTCAAAGCTGGCACGCAAACGCGTAGGGTTGGCCAGAACCATATATATACACCGTATATGACCGTATATTATTTGGTATTTTCCCAGCCAAAGAAATCGTACATACACGAGGTCCTGGCCAACCCTACAAATGTAACATCGTCAGGTGACTTAAAGCGCCTTTTTTGAAACTCTTGAGGTGCGGTACTTCAAGGAAAAGCAGTAATGAAAATCTTACCATGAGGTCCGCATCAAAGCCTTTTGAAATGATCCCACTTTTCGTCATGCCCAAAAGTTTTGAGGGCTGTTCAGACAGGACACGCGCGAGATCTGTCGGGTCAGCTCCCTTGCTTTTGAGCGCCGTCCATGTTGCTGGTAACAAGTATTGTAAGCCTGCAAAGAAGGCATAGAAAGACAAGACTGGTTCGGCATCAATCCTCTTCAAAGTTTCCATCTATGCCTTCAGATTCATGCCGAGCATTCTAGGTATATAAGCAGCACCTATGCGCTTTGCCTTGCACGCAACTTCCTGTGGAATGCACACAATTTTCAACGTTCACACCTGAAATCCCACCCCATGCAGCCATGAAGTTTCCGGTATCCAGCTGCTTCATGCCTGGAGGGGCGGGGGAGTGATCAGAGGAAACCACACTGATTGTACCGTCCATGACGGCATCCAAAAGTTCCTGGGGATCATTGTCAAAACGTGTGCGTTAGTGTGGATGATTGTGCATAAACCTAGATCACTGCCTGTTTGGGTCTAGTATGCTGGCCGCAGAGATTGCAAAGCAACATACGAAAAGTGCCATTGATTGCTTGTTTCCCAAAAGCATACACCCTTCTACCCGCTAGTTCTCACACATGGATTTAAAGTAGAGTGCCGTCAGTTGGCATGTCCTCAATCACTTATTTTGCTTCAGCGCCACACTCTCCTAGCTGCTATTTTTTACGGAAGTGCAAGCGGTGCAGGCGGGGCATGCACTCGAAACTAGTGTTGTCATGTCCTCAATCCTTATTTTGCTTCAGCATCACACTCTCCTACCTGCTGGTTCTTACGGGAGTGCAGACGGGGCATGCACTCGGAACTAGTGTGCCGTTCGTTGGCATGTCCTCAAGCATTCGTTTAGTTCGACCATCACATCCTACCTGCTGGTTCTTACGGGAGCGCAGGGGAGGCATGCACTTAAAGAGAGTGCCATTGGTTGGCACGTCCTCTTCGTTGAACATCAGGTAGTGTGCGCACGTCTCCACAGTGATGGAGTGGCGCTGCTTTGCTTCCTGCATATACACAAGAAAAGTGCAAGCAGTGGGACGTAAGGAACAAGAGACTAAGCTAGGTATACCGTGATTAAAAGTATCATATCATTATTATGACATTGCTCACAGCACCGTATCCATTATGCACATGTGTGTCTTTCTTAATAAGCATCGGCCGACTTGTTAGTTAATTGCTGTGTTCTGTTACGTAAGAGAGCACAGCAAATAAATTGCCAGAAAGTGCTCTATGCAGACTTCGAATATGCGGGATCCGCAAGATTTTAGGGAAACCAAGCGCTCTCGGTATTGTCTATAAACGAAGCGGAAGGATAGCTACATTCCTGCATGTACTAGCATGTGTCCCACAAGCCATGTCTTACGATTCACGCACTTCTCATGTAGATAGACCAGTTTAAGTTCCTTTCTCAGAACTAACTTGTTTGCTCTTCATGTTGGAGGCTTTGGACTCATTGTGGCTGGCATATACCTGGTCAACTATATTAGGTCACACCCACTTCAACTAAACTAGGCCACACCTACTTCAACTAGATTAGGTCACACCTACTTCATTCAGGTCACACCCACTTGTGATCAAAACTGCAATCAACTGTAATCACCTTAATCATGGGCAAGCAACCCGCGTCAGACAAGTGGGCGATGTGGACAGAGAATCCAGGGCGTGCGGGCGTCTCATCTTTATCCAGGAGCTCGATGAGCAGCTTCACAGCTTCACGTTCGAAAAGGGCAGGCCTGGATGCTAAAAACGTCTGGTACTCGTTGGGAGGCCCCTGCAGCAATCAAAATTGAGCAATAAAGCCAGGATTAGGGTCGAAATACTAGAAATCTTGGGGCTTTTGAAACAACATCTGAAAATAATAGATGCAGGAAAGGCAATAATATTTTCCAGATACTGTGCCACCTTTAAGGAAGTATTTTCGCATCATTTTGCATTAGAGTGAACAAGTGTTGAGTCACTAGTCAACACTATTGACCACAAGCCTTTGATCAAATGTTATCCTCCTACCACGCATGCCCCACTGACACAACTATCCAAAGCCTCATGAGGCAGGAAACGCAGAGTCTCAGGGCCATACCGAGCTGGCAAGGATGTCGCTGACCACCTCAGCATGCACAAAGAAAGGCACGCCTGCTTGCTTTAGGAACGGCAGGGCGGCTGAGATGGACGCAGCGTCGACGTTAGGGAAGTCGTTGATGCCTGAGGGGCACATGAAGCTCTTGAAGCCCATGGCACCTGCCGCCAGGAGGGAGGCAAGCTCCTTTGTGTGTGTGTGTGTATGTGTGTGTGTGAGAGAGAGAGAGAGAGAGAGAGAGAGAGATAGAGATAGAGATAGATAGATAGAGAGAGAGAGAGAGAGAGAGAGAGAGAGAGAGAGAGAGAGAGAGAGAGAGAGAGAGAGAGAGAGA
>Ga0307947_1000364_pt1 | contig 31079 bp, 28 predicted proteins | sample OrgLakmetagen232_FD_201840 | JGI IMG/M metagenome (GOLD analysis project Ga0307947, IMG submission 201840) | Saline water microbial communities from Organic Lake, Antarctica - #232 | ecosystem: Environmental > Aquatic > Non-marine Saline and Alkaline > Saline | place: Antarctica: Organic Lake...
TTAGCATTTTCCAGTTGCGTTACAGCCCTTTTTTTTACTTGGTTTGTTTTGAGGTTTACCTCGTTCTCATAGGTTGAGCAGCCATTCCAGGTTGAATGCCTTTGTAATCCAAACTAAACTAAACTAAGGGTCCGAGCAGTTCAGGAGGTAGTGCACAGTAACTAGCTTTCCAACCTGACAAAATTTGCTTTGTTTGATGTAGATACTGGGAAGATACTGACAGAGGTGTGCTTAATACCCTTACAAGTTGCACAACCAGTGAACAATTAACAGTATTATAAATTTTCCCAGTAGTAGAAAGAAGTAGCTAGGTGCTTTTCGCGTAGAGTTACATCACAGTGAAGATCAGCATTCATTGTCCATTGTTTGCCGAGACATGTCTGCCTAGAGCATAGACTATTGCTAAGTAAATATGTAGCTAATAAGCACCAGCCCCTCTGCGCCTCTTCCCCCCACTGCCTTTCACCAACACCTTCTCCTCGCGTAGTGCAGCCAGCTCCCGCATCAGCTCTTCCTTTACTTTGCTGCTGCTGCTGCCAACCCCATTGTCACTGCTGCTGCTCGGTAGTGCCCTGTTGCTACTACTACTACTGCTTTTGGCCCCCCTCCTCTCAAAGGCACTCTCCTCATCGCCGCGACTCCTGCTACTACGGGCCGCTGTTGCATTCCCGTAAGAGCTGTCTCTGCCGCCTAACCTACCACCAAAGCCACTGCTCTCCTCATCCCTGCGGCTTCGATCATTGGGCACTGTAGCTGATGGCCCTGTCCTGGCCGTGCTACTGCCTCCTTTTTCTTCGCTGCTGCTGCCTTGCCTGTCTATTGACGGGCTCTGCAGCCGGCCCTGGCTGCCCTCTCCCTCCCTGTCCCCACCTAAAAACGCTGGGATAGGCTGTGAGCCATTGCCAGAGGCCTCCCCACTTCCCTCAGGCCTTCTTTTGTGACCAAATTGAGCTGCTCGCCGGGCTGCCCTGCTGCCAGGCAGAGGGGTTCCATCATCAGCTGAGGAATGACGAGCTCCCTTCACCCCCCTCCTTCTCCGTAAATCACTCCTGCTGCTCCTGCTCCTGTCGCCGTCACTGCTACTTCTCAGACCGGGCACGCCTCCTTCAGCCTCCTCCTCGTCCTCCTGTATCTCATACTCGTCCTCGTCGTCAATGATAACCTTACCGTACCCACCCATCTCAGGCTGTGCATCCTTCCTGGAAAGGTGAAACAGGATGATGCGCAGGAGGTTTGCAATGAAGCCCAAAACAAGTGTAAGCTGTGTAGGCAGCAAGACCATTCCCCACAGCATTTAATGAGCTTCCGCTTTGCGTTCCATCATTGAAATAGCCATGGTTGTAAGCATCTTTTGGTGAAGGTATGAGTGTTGGGCAGCAGCGTGGCGGGTGGTACAACAGCAGGGAGGTGAACAGCAGGCAAGCCGGCAAAATAAGGCAGTGCAAAAAAAAGAACCGCAAAAAGAGGCAAGTGCAAAAAATAGTACTATTTTTTTTTACTAAGTGCCAGGTTCTCACAGAAATTGACCACTGCGTCAAATTAAATGGTGGCCAGGGCAGTGTACTCCGTCAAGTGCCCACCCCCTCCTACCTGCTGCCACTGGCTGATGCCAGGAGCGCCTTGCGAGCAGCACCATTACGTGAAAAGGCGCGGCTGGCGTGGTCAATGCGTGCCTTTGTTTCTGGCTGTGGTTGTGAGACCGGCACCGGCTCCTTTGCATCTTTCGGCACCGTGCTGCTGTTGCGTTTGAGCGGCTGGCTCCCTGTGTAGAAGAAGGCAGGGGTCTTGCCTTTGGCTTGTTGTCTTAAATCCATCACGTTTTGGATAGGATGACTGGGCGAGGTCAGGGCTGAGCGAGGCCAGAAAAGCGCTTGAAAGCTCACACACTTCTTTTGGTGGGGCTCTGATAAGTTGAGAACTAGTTTGCCAGACCTTTCTTAGTGCGCGCTGAGTCTTGTCAGGAGGTTTTCAACTTGTACTGTACATGTACACAAGCGCACAGAGATTGATGAAGCATACCTTCAGACAGGGCCTTATTGACAGCTGGAGGGGTATCTGCACGTGGGGGTGGACCCTGGTGCAGCTCTCCGTTGACCACATGAACCTCCTGCTTATGTTGTGTGTGTGTTATTTTGTGATGTGTGTGTGAACTGGTGTATGTGTGTCGTATGATGTGTGTATATATGTGTATGTACGTGAACGTGTGTGTGTGTGTGTGCAATCCCACAAATGATGCCATACAACCTGCTATCCTGCAAAGAATCTCCTGGCTGTTTAACACTCTGCAAAGAATATTGCAATATATACTTTGCAAAACAATCATACCTAGCAAACCTTGCAATCGGGCGACGCAACCTGCTGGTCATGTAAAACAAAACTTGCCAACAGCACTCCCAAATGATTGTTTACGCACGTACACTAGCACAAGCACAAACACACACATTTGCACACCCACCTGAATGGGCACGCCAAGCCGCTTTGCCAACTTTTCCACAACCCATTCATCACTGTGCGTGACGAGAGAGATCACACTCCCAGGGGCACCCATGCGTCCAGTCCGCCCAGCACGGTGTGCGTAGTGGGCAGGGCTGGAGGGCAGCTCCGCGTTGAATACTGCACACGCACGTGTATGTGTATGTGTGTATGTGTATATGTGTTGAAACGAGATGCACAGTGGTGTGTATGTGTTGAAACGAGATGCACAGTGGTGTGTATGTGTTGAAACGAGATGCACAGTGGTGTGTATGTGTTGAAACGAGATGCACATTGGAGGGCAGCTTTGCAACACGGAACGCTTGTTTCTGTGTGTTTGCAGATGTGTGTACGCGGTTTTGCTTGTGTTTGTAATTACGAGGTCGAGGGAAGAGAAGGTGTGGTCAGGGTGACCAGGATCACCCTAAACAAAGTCAACAAGTGAAGGCTGTCACTGCCGCCATCAAGAACGTACATTCTACACAAGTATTTGATATCACTAATCACACTGCTCTTTGATTCATTCATCTGCGCACTTACATCGCGGCTTGACATATCCAGCTACCCTTAACAGGCTAGATTTGACATAGCAACATAGCACAGCACGCAAATAACACAATAACACAATTCCATAAAACGAAAAACACAGCTACAATTCATCAGCACAACTGCATCACATTCCAAATCATCCATCCCTCACACATCCAGGTTCCTCGCCACCAAGTTTGGCACAACAAAGCATAGGGTTTTACATCTCTGACAGCACATACGCACGCACGCACACTCACACAACCACACATACTTCCAATCCAACGGTGCACCTGCATCACAGTCCGACACGTCCAGCCCCCTCGCCACCAAGTCTGACACCATGAGTGCGCGCAACCGATCACGGCGGAAATCATTCAGGATGTTTGAGCGCTGCACTTTGCTGAGCTCGCCGTGCAGCGTGGCCACCTAAAGAGGGTTGTGACGCATTTTAAGCATATGTTTCAGTGCTGCACTTTGCTGAGCTCGCCATGCAGCGTGGCCACCTGAAGAGGGTTGTGAAGAAACTTAAGCACATGTTTGAGCGCTGCACATTGCTGAGTTTGCCTTGCAGCGTGGCCACCTGAAGAGGGTTGTGAAGCATTGTAAGCATTGGTATATTGAAGCATGGTAAGCATTTACATGTCAAGTCAAGGGAAAACGCACATGCTTGCCCTCGTCAGATCTGAGGGAGAAGGCCACCTAATAAGGGGGGGTGGACGTCCACCTATAATCGAAAAAGAAATGCATAAACAAGTCCACGTAATTTGTCAGGGCCTTGTCTGTTGAGGGAGAGGGCCGCCTGAAAAAGAGGGGAGTGCACATGCATGTCCTCGTTTAATTTGTAGGCAGCTTGTAAAGACACGAGAAGGCTTGCAGAGCTTGGGCTCCTAAGTCGTTGGAGAGAAGTATTAGTAGTTAGAGAGTCATTTCTCATTGAAAGGGGGGATAACTTCAGTGGGGATAACTTCAGGGGGGGGATAACTTCAGGGGGGATAACTCTTAGGGTTGTGTATTTCCATTTTACGCTTAAGCTGCTGTGTATGGGGGGGGAAGGACGGCACCTGACAGAAGCTCCCGTCAAACATTAGACTTTAAGTAACGTGGGGGTTTATTCAGTTTGAGCATATGCATGGAAGCAATGTGGCATGGGTTTACAACTCAGTGCTTGGTCAACTGAAGGAAAATCTCACGGGTATGTTGGCAGCAAAGGGGTTGTGTTTGTATGTACGTGTAGTTTGTGTGTGTATGTGTGGTGCTTGTTGCAAAGGAGGGTGAAAGAAGTTTGAGCAGGGGTGGCAGTGCAGTAGTTGGCTGCAGTTTTAGACATTGACACACACTCACACAAGCACACACACATGCAAACGCAGACACACACATAGACGTAAAAACACGAAGCACACACACAAACCACATGACACGAGGTAGCAGCACTGGGCAGCATCCAGCCCCCCACCTTCATCTTGCTGGCCTCTAGTTTGTACTGGAAGTCCTTCAGCCGTTGCTGGAAGTTCATGAACACCAGCGCACGGTTGAGCCCCAGTGCATGGACTACTCGCCGCAGCGTGTCTGCCTGCAAAGGCGCATTGCTTTGATGTAGAGTTGGCCAGAACTGCACATATGTACGTGCTTTATGTGTAAATATGGTATGTTTCTAGCAGGGAAATCTGTATTATAGGCTAGATGTGTCCATTTCAGATGTGCCCATTCTAGGGCAATATACACTCATACGGAGCGCGTTTACGGTTCTGGCCGTACCAACCCACATTTCTGTGTTTGTGAGGATGTGTGAGTATATGTCTATTTGGTGTGTCAATGTGCATGATGCACTGGTCCAGCTATCAATGAAGGCAGCTAGGTGGTGTGTGTCATGCAAACAGGAAGGGCTGCCACGGCTTCCAATTTGTATTTACCCATATCCACAATGCCTGTGTTGCCTAAAATTCGGCATGCGCTGCTAAAGACCCTTTCTTAAGGCAGGATCCTGGGCAAAGCTACCACCAGACATGAGAGCGTTCAACTTATCAACGCACAAAAAGCCTCAAGAGACTGGACTGTGACGATCCAGGGCGTCGTTTCATGTATGGAGCCCCCCTCCTGAGGATCGAGCCAAGATCCAGGAGGGAGCCACCAGCTCCAGGCATTCCACATCTCTTGTACATAGCAGCAACACATACAAGGAACTGATGTCTCATCATACAGCAGCAGCAGCAGCAGTAGCAGCAAAAGCAGCACCCGGGCCCCACCTTCCGTCCTTCACTTGGGGTCACAATGTACATGTGGGACAGGTGAGGTGGCATGGCCGGCACTAGCTCAGCCTGCTCCACACCCCCCGCAGAACCTGCGAACCAGAAAAAAAGCAAGCATGCGTCTTTGGCAAGCCATGCAAAAGTGAATGTATGTTGTGTCGGGTAGGTAGGGCCGGCAATGTGCGAGCAAAGGAACGAACCCAAAAATGGCTGTCTGATACAAGGGGTGTTGAATTCAATAGGACTGCCGATTCTACACAACTATCCCTTCCACCATTTGCGTGTAATAGGAGCCCTGGGGCGAAGGAGGCAGCCCGGTCTGACAAACATAATTTGCCACAAACCAATTTGTGCCATACTACTCGCTCAAATGACACTGCATTAACACACTGATACAATTTATTTTGGGCACACAGTTTGCATAAATGACACGGCATGACACCCTACCTGCAATGCGGGGCCCTGTGGCGGAGGAGGCAGGCCCATCCCAGCCATACAGGCCCCAGCCCCATTCAGGGGTGCTGCCGGTTGGACGTGCCTGTTTTGGGACAAAGTATGTGCATGTGTGCGCGCATTTGTGTGTGTGTATGTGTGTGTGTGTGTGTGTATGTGTGTGTGTGTGCAATTGCGTGCGTGCGTGCGTGCGTGCGTGCGTGCGTGTGTGTGCATGCGGGTGTGTACCACTTCCCACTTGGGTGAGCCCATGTTCAGGGGTACAAGTGTATGTGCGTGTGTATGCGCGTGTGTGTGTGTTTGTAGGGAACGGTTGGTTGAGGCTGTGTCATGCAGCATGACCCATGCTGGTGCTTTGCCTGTATTTGGCAGCTCTGTGGCAACGCTGGTGCTTTGCTCTAGCGCAGTCTGGGCAGGCACGACACGTGCACAAGCGGCGAAGCTGTTGAGCAGATGTGGGTGGGCGCAGCCTCCAGTGCTTGGCTCTGACAAAGCTCTAAGACAATTGACACTTGCACGGGCAGTGAATCTGTTATGCAGTGACTCTGATATTGGACTTGCACGAGCAGTGAATCTGTTATTGGACTCTCTGTTATGTAGTGAATCTGTTATTGGACTCTCTGTTAGTGGACTCTCTGTACTGGACTCTCTGTACTCTCTGTTGGTCGTCCCCATGCAACCCCCCCCCCTTCCCGGGCAAATAGGGCCAATACCCCTAAACTGGGCATATCTCCCCAACCACTCCACCGTTTTGGGACCTGAAAGTTGTGTTGGATAGCTTGATTTCTTCTTAACTTGCCTGCAAAGAAAGCAGGCGGAAAGACCCAGTAGGTGGCTATGGCTCAGCAATATTTTTTACAAAAATAGACACCAATGCCCACACACTGCACCAATCCCTAAAATTTTAAAGGGCTTGATGGCTGCTTGTAACGCTACTAATTTGCACCAAAGATTAACCAGGCCGTTGATTGGCCCCAATTCAATTTTGTGTTAAGCTATATTTAACCCCGCAACTCTGAGAGCAAAAACCGGACTGAAACTCGCAGCAGGTATGGAGCGACATATTCTTTTGTCTTTTTCCCCTGTGCCCCTTGTGTGAGTGCCTCCCACTCGCCGGCGTAGGGCCCAGTACCCCTGCCCCGAATTCGACATGGCAGCATTGTTATATAACATTTATAATGCTTATATCCTGAAGCAGAGGTCGATCGGGGCAACTTCAGAAATGCACCTTTTTCCTGCCAAAGTGGGTGCAAAATACGAACCGGGCCCCACACAGCCCCCCAGAATGCCAAATTTCCAGCAAAAGTCAATGGTTTAGATATAACATCAAGTTATTGCATTCAGATGAGGTATATGGGGCTTTGAATTGAGTGGGAAGCTTATTGGCCCTGTTTGGGGGGGGGGTTGCACGGGGACGACCTGTTATATTATATATTATATAGTGAATCTGTTATTGGACTCTGTTACGCAGTGAATCTGTAATTGGACTTGCACGAGCAGTGAATCTGTTATGGGTGAATCAGTTATGCAGTGTGGGCGGTTGCGAGGCCACCAACAGTGATGTGAGCGTCACTGCTGCCAATAACGTCGGAGGCATAAGAGGCGAAAAATTATAGGCGGGGGTACCCCTCCCCACATCAATCAAGTGAAATAGGAAACAGTGCACTGGAAACACACACGTAGTGGTATGTACTGTGCCAGAAAATGGCGCAGCACAGTAGACAATGTGTGGCATACCTGTGGGGCACTCGTTGGGTCTAGCACGGGGCCAGGACCACCAGCAGTGGTGTACAGAGGGGAGGGGCACCAGGCTGATGTCTTGACCTGTGTGTGTGTGAGTGTGAGTGGTATAGGAAAAGGGCAGCTGATCAGAGCGTGTAGCTAATGAGCACACCAGCTGTGTAGCTAATTACCATACCAGCAGCTGATCAAAGCGTTTAGCTAATGAGCACACCAGCTGTGTAGCTAATGACCACACCAGCTGTGTAGCTAATTACCACACCAGCAGCTGATCAGAGCGTGTAGCTAATGAGCACACCACAAAGCAATCAAAAGCAGCGGACGCCATACATAGGGTCTCCACAAAAAGTGCAGGAAGCGGCTAGGGCTCCTCCGTTTTTGCACATGCTGGACATAGAACTACCCTTGCTACAATATATTATATCGCACGTGCGATTAAAGCCACACAGAACCTCATCGGCAGCACACTGCTCCCACCTTTTGGTGCCCAGCAATCTACTTACCCCACAGACACCCACGATAACATATGAGACAACCCAACACACACACGCAAAAGCACACGCACACACATACGCAAACAAACACGCTCTCTCTAGCCAATAGTCAGCACGCACCAGCACAGTTTCCGTCAGTGTTGCTGATGCCATCACCGTCTGGCGTGTCTCCCGCACGGCCTCTGGGGCCATTATGCCGGACGGCACAGACTGCAAGGACAATGCGGTGTGTGCATGTGTGTGCATGTGCGTACTGATGCATGCAGGTGTGTGGGCATTAATGTGTAGAAATGTAGATGTGTAACTTCTGATGACGCAACTCGCAAAAATAAGCTGCAAGGACCATATGATTAAAGGAGGTTATTGGCGGTGTTTGTCCTCAAATCAAAGAGGAGAAGAAACAAGGTCTGATTCTAAAATTTTGTTTTTTATGGCCTGTTAAAATGTGCACAAGTGAGATTGTAAGTGTATGTGTGTTTGTTTTTGCACGCACGAGCATGAAAAAGTGCTCGTGAGTGTCCAAAACACTCACCTTGTCACCATCATCCTCTGTGTTGTTTTTAGAGACATCTTTGTTTGCCGCTGCATATCGTGCCTCTTCTGCAAGGCGCTTGCCAGTCTGGGTGGTGATGTTGTACATGTCCTCTGTGAAGTGAGGGGCCAGCAGCTGGTCTGCCTGTGCGTGTATGCTGACATATGGTTAGATAAAGGATACATGCATAAGCAGTGCTGTGTTGTACAGATCCTTTGTAAGGTGAGGAACCAGCAGCTGGTCTGATGATGTCTATGTGTGTATTTTGGTGTATGGCCCATTTACGCTTACAAGCGTTGCTTACTAATAGAGACTAAAGCTTATTACTTGTGTTAGCGCACACACACACACACACACACACACACACACACACACACACACAAGGTAGAGCCATTAGAGGATCTTGGTGGCATCTGCATATGAAATCTTTCCCACAGAGCTGGTACCCGACATTTAGACATTTATCTGAATTTTACGAATGCACTCATATTTGCAGGGTTGTACAGTTCGGGGTTCGGTCAAAAGTCTGAGTTCGCGATTTTCCACACATTTTAACGAGCCCTAAAAATGCTGTTCACGGGCTGTTACTAGTTCGTCAAACTTTAAGTCAGCCCAGCCAAGCCCCACCCAAAAAGGGGGAATTGATGCCCCTCTCCTGAATTGCACATCTGAGGTCACCCAATGGTTTCTATACATAAATGTAACACTTTTGCATAAAAATAAATGAGTTTGGGTAACGAGCCCTAAAAATGCTGTTCACGGGCTGTTACTAGTTCGTCAAACTTAAGTCAGCCCAGCCAAGCCCCACCCAAAAAGGGGGAATTGATGCCCCTCTCCTGAATTGCACATCTGAGGTCACCCAATGGTTTCTATACATAAATGTAACACTTTTGCATAAAAATAATTGAGTTTGGGGTCAAGGGTGAGAGTGGGGGGCTGGAATTGTGCCATTTCCCTGCCAGAAAGGTGGTGTGGGTGTAGAAATGCAGGTTTTGGTCCGAATTTCACCAACTCTTTCGTTCCCAGATAGGTTTAGGGTCAAACCATACACATCAAAGCAAAAAAAAGGGGGGTGAAAATTTGCCCCTAAAGGACTTTGCGTGGGCCTGTTTGCTGGGCAAAAATGATGCATTTCTGGAAACCCTGGGAACAAGCTTTCTGGCCATCACCTGAGTATTGGGAACCCTTCGGTATGCTCCCAAGGCATGCCCTGTCAAGTTTTAGGGTCTGGAATGCTGGGGTTGGGCCCTGGTGGGCAGCGATAGCTAAGATTTTCAGCTCAAAATGGTTAAACTTTCTTTCCCTGCTCTGCTCTACTGCCACCATGCACCCAGCAAGCATTGAGCTATGACCATTTTGCATGGTGCGCTGAAAGCTCACCTGGTGCCCTGAGTGCTCTGTTCAAGCCTCATCTGTCCCAAACGACAGCTGGTTCTCCCAGCTCCGTGCAAGCAAAAAGATGCAAGCCCACCATATTTATTTAATCAATACTTCATCGTAGCTGCAAAAATTGGCTGGGCATTTCTGCCAACGTACTTACTCTCGACTCAATGCGCCATTTCCCTGCCAAAACCGGGATCAAAATCGGACCCCCACCCCAGACCCCCAGACCTTCACCAAAATGTCCCCAATATTTGTGCAAACACACCTGGTAAGTTGCTGGCACCAGAGGGGAGCTACTGGGAATCCACTTTCTGGCAGGGATTTCCACCCTGCCCACCTGGGCACCTCCCGCCACAAACTGAGTATGCAGGGGTGCTTGGATATATCTAGCTAAGGGTCCTGAGTACTTATCTGTACTAACTGGCTTTGGGGCAAAACTTACAGCAGGAATGGCTGACCTGACTTTAAGCCTTTTTTTCCAGCTTATTGGTTTCGAAACTGCGGCCCAAAGTGCAGGAAAGAGCCCTACATGGCCGTCAAAAGTTCTTGTACACTGATCAATTGCAATACATTATATATATATATTCGAGACAATACAAGGATGTTTAGGACGAGTATTACCACGGAATTCAGCAAAATCCTCCCATTTTGAAATTGCAAATCAAACTGCTCAAACAGTTGAGGGTTCTAAGAATTGCACGGACTTTGTCAAACCCTTGCTCTCAAAAAAACGAACTGAACAACCTTGCAAAAAAAGCACGTCACGTTCAGACGAGGAATCACAATCCCAGATGAGCAACAATCTCCCTGACAACGTACTAAACCTAAAAGCCTAAAAGGTACAGTAAACACACACACACACACACAAGTGTGCAGGTATACAACAAATAGCAAACACACGTACGTCACGTACCTCATCAAGGACGAGCAGCGGTGTACGATGGACACGCAACACACCCGAGCGCATCATCTGAGACACACGGCCTGGGGTCCCTACCACGATGATGGGGCGGTTGCGCTCAATGGCCAACTGCACATGAAAAAGTTGGTTAAAACACACACTGTTTAAGTGCGTAGTCGAGGGGGAACGCAGCATGAATGACGTCAAAAACACAATGGGCGATTGCGTTCAAAGGCCAACTGTTATTTTGCACAACTTATGTTTAATGGCATGATGTTTAGAAATGTATGCTTCAGGAATAAGTGTGATCAGCTCATAAATATCCTCATGACATAGCACTCTCCATACCCCATCCTCCTAAGTGCTGAAAAACAATTCCCTGCATCACTTGTACGCGTTTGTACGTGTTTGCACACATAATTGTATGTTTTAACCACATAGCCTGTCGCACGTTGACGTCGGCACCCCAAACCAATGCTGCACTCTCCTTGCTTGCTCAGGCGCGTAAGCAGCAGCAAAGTACGATCACAATCACTTCCACGGGATGGCTACAACACCTGCTGGTTGTTGATGTTGGCGCCTCCGATGCATTGCTGCACCATTTTCCTCGCTTGCTCAGGAAGTATTGACTGAGCCACCCGCACAATTTGAATGGCTAGCTCCTGGTTGGGGGCCACTACAAGCACCTGCGTGATGCAAAGCATTTTGTGAACAAGAGCGTGTTTTACGCAACACAGGTAGTTTTAAACCGTCTGGTTAAGTACACCATTACTTAAATATATACCACGAGGACCTGCACATAATTTTAAACCGTATGGTTGGAAACACCATTAGATTTATATATATATATATTTTTTTATATATATATATAGGGTTGGCCAGAACCGTATATATACACCGTATATGACCGTATATTTGGTAATTTCCCTGCCGGAAACAACGTATATGCACCGTATATATATGGTTCTGGCCAACCCTATATATATATACCACCACGAGGACCTGCACATGGGGAGGAGCACATTTAGGGTGGAAGCACACTATACACACCAAACAATACACATAAACATGTAGCCAGATCCCGGTAGAAGCCGCCACAAACCTGCACATTGCAACACGCTCAGTAGTATCACACAATGTACCAGAAAACTTCAGCCAGGTCCTAGTACGGATGTCATAAATTTTGCATACCTCGTAAGTCTTAATGGCCATTTTATTAAGCTGGTTGAATCACCCGACACATAAGGATGCAAGGAAGAGATGATTTTTAACAAGGTAGCACAAAAGTTTAGGTCAGCTTTCTGGCGAGCATATGCTGTATGCCCTGGCACACACGTCAGGAGAGACCCATCGATTCCAGGGGCCTCATAACCTGGAGTGACTTAATGGATTTCATCTCCTTACGTTATCCCATTTTCCTGTTTAGAAGATCCATGGATGCACTCCCAAACATATTCTCCTCTTCTCCTTCTCCCTAACTACCTACACTGACCAGTGCCCAACAAACGTACACACACAGGCACACAAACAGGCGCACACACACACACACACACACCTGAACAGGGACCTCCCCACCCTTTGAGGTCGCGATAGCTTCTGCCCGTCGCAAAGCCAAAGTGAGGGCAGGCAGCAGGAAGGCCAGAGTCTGCGTACACATGATATTGTGGAGGGCAAAACACATTGTGGCAAACGATTTACACAGGAAACAGACAGTTAGTTATCTAGTTCTGCAGCAGGAAGGACGGGGCCTGTGTGCAACATGGAAATTGTGAAGGGCAAGCAATTACAAACAGAAGGTTCTTGAGCTGCTGCAGCAGGAAGGCAATACCCAAGAAACGTGGAGGACAGACGATTGGAAACAGGGAAATCTCGTTTAGTGGTGCAGGAAAAGGCCGGGGCCTGCACGCACATTGATCGAGGCCAAATATCGACAATTTGTTTTACAGATGTGCAGCAACAGTAAGGCTGCAAGGAGGGTAGGCATCTTCGGAAAGCTATGAACAGCATGCGCGGCTAGTTATAAGGGCCAGGCAAATGTAGGTTCGTAGGAGGAGTAGAAACGTGTGTTGCGCAGACACAGGGCTAGGGCTGGGTCAAAGCTGCAGAAGATTGTTTGAGGCACACTCGTTTCAGGAGGGGGAGAAGCCAGTTATAAGGGCAAAAGACATGATAGCAGTAAGGCTTTGCGAGTAGGCGTCCTTAGGTGACTGCACAGTGAGATTCAGCATTTCCGGTGTGGGTGAGCACTGCAATTGCTCATCAGGCACAATGTAGCAAACGAAAGTGAAACTGCAAGCATGTGTTAGTTATCACGCAGAGGCGGTTGACACAGGATGATTTGTAACAGTGTCTTCACGTTACTAATGACCTGGCAGGGCGAGTTCTCAGTAAAACGTGGCCTGCATCCTGCGGCTCACTGAGGCATGCAACCTCCAGTCTGGAATGTCAACTCAGTGCTCGGGAGGGTCAGAGGACAATCTGATAAACCGTTCAACAGGAAGCAAAGCACAGCTGGAAGTGCCCATGGGGGCCATGCTTTTTTGGAATAGTCGGGACACCTTGTCATAACAAGCGGCTGAGAGAGCTCAAAACCACTCCTCTCTCAGCGTGTGCTGCACTGCCTACCTTCCCAGACCCGGTGTAGCTCTGGATGGCAACGTTTGCCCCAGAAATAATTTGCTGTATGGCATTCTTCTGAATGGGAGAAGGCTCTGTAATGCCCTGCCTTGCCAGTCCGGGCTGTGTGAGGTGAAAAGTTGTGGTTGTGATTGTTAGTATAATTTGAGGCATATCAAAGGTGTCTGTCATCTTGCAGTGCAATATTGGCTTATATATTGCTCAAGTAGTCTCCTGTTGTGTTAATAGGCAGGTTCAAAATCCAATAAGTACTTTTATTGTGTGCTCCTGTGCTCATTGCATGTAGAAATCTTCTAGCTTATTGAGTCTCTATGAATGCATGCAAATGTTAACCAGGGGACCTTTGCATGCATGCGTGACAGCAAGTTTATGCCTGTATGTCTGTGGGTGCCTGTGCATGTGTACGTGCTTGTGTGTGTTTGTGTGTTAGTATGTGTATGTGTGTGTATATGTAAGTGTGTGTGTGCGTGTGTGTGAACGTGTGTACGAGTGTGTGTGTGTGTGTGTGTGTGTGTGTGTAAACGTGTGCATGTCAGTGTGAACAAGTGTATGAGTGTGCACGCGTGTGTGCACGCTCGTGGACACCTTGAAACATGTGCTTGCATTTGCGCCTCCGCAGCACGAGAAGCTGCGCCACACGTACCAGGCAAGCTGGATCCACACCCAAGCTGTGAAAGGCTGGAGCAAGGATACTGCTGGCCCCTTGGGTGCTGCTTTCTTGGGCAGGCGGCTCAGGCGCCGCTGGAGCAAGAACACCGCCATTTGTGGGCCGAGCCACAGACACAATGTGCAGGCCTCTCCTGCGGATGTGTTGCAGGGTTGGCTTGCAAATGGTCTTTACTCCAGGAAAGCTGGCCTGGGTTCTGAAAGTATCCTTTGGGAGGAGCAACCGCCCAGGAAAACCAGCTTGGATTTGCATTTTGTTTTTTGTGAGTTTATGTAAAATAATTGTACGAGTACATTTACGTAATTGACCAAAGGCTATGTAGGCTCCCAACATCCAAACATGCTCGCACGTTTGGCATGGCTCCCTGCTGTGCTCAAGCAGGTACAGCCATGCTGTGCTGCCTCTCTGATGGTGAGGATTGGAATTGCTTGCTTGGCAGTGTGTTTGCCTGCATTCACGAGTTCCTCGCTCCCTCCTTTGCGCATCCAGGAGTCCTCGGCTGGAGGCCAGGCAGGACTAGGTCCTAGTAGTTTAAGGTCCTTGCTGAACAGTGTTTTGGGAGGATTCAGCAGCCCAGGTATGCGCTCACGCGCTCTCACACACACACACACACACACACACACACACACACACACACACACACACACACGCACACGCACACGCACACGCACACACACACACACTCACACACACATACACACACAGAGACACACACACGCACACACACACAGGCACACAATCGCACACATACACAGAGGAACACAACGCACACATTCGCAAGAGCTACGTGATCTTCGCACACGCTGACACGCGGACACACACTACCCCCTGTGTGCCCGTTCCTGTTCTGCAGATGCTGACCTCAATGGCTGTAGTCCAGCCTTCACTCGTAGCAAGTACACATACTCCTTCAAGCGTGCAGGGCGTACAGGCAATGGAGTACCAGGTCTGTTTTTGTCATGAAGGGCATTCCTGTATCTGTTTTTTTTAGCTGCTACTGTTCCAACAGGCATTTTGGTTCAAATTCAGCTGCGGCTTTATTTCCCTGCCTCAACATAATGATCTGTGAGGATCACTGCTGGATAATTCTATGCCATACTCTATCACTTTTAATTAACAAAAAACACTCAGTGCACCAAATATCGCTGGTCCACCGCACGTTTCCCCTTGGCATCTCTTTTCAAAAATGCCTCCCTCACATCCCCCTCATGATGGATATCAACCCACGGAAGCAGACAGCTCTTCCTATTTAAAAACGGCCGTTCACGCCACTGGCCGTTATCCCTCACGTATCACGTAGCATACAGCATCCTCGCACAAACAAGGGGTTATTTTTTCTGGCAATCAGGTCTCATCTATTGGAAGCCTTACACCCCTGGCCAGCGCCACAAGATCTCCCTAGACTATGCAGCCTTAGGAGTGCATGACGGGCCCCCCCATCCAGAGCTGTCGATGCGTAAGCACAACACAGGTATGGGAGGTGCCGTATGCACACACACACACACACACACACACACACACACACACACACACAGACGCACAAGCTGACACGCGCACACACACTCCCTCGTACCGTACACACGCATGGGCAGCTACACAACCGCGCACTCACGCATTACACACATATACACACATGTAAACACACATTCGACATGCAGGGGGACGTAACTGGACCGGGCGGGTCACGTCCTGGGGAAGGGGGGGTGGCATTAAGAAAGTGCTGCGTGAGGTGAGTGCTGACATTACAAAAAGAATTAGTCGCCAATGTGCTAGGTTTCGCGAGGTTAGCTTATAATAACAAAGAAGAGAAAGCAGTGTCCGCTTGGCTTAAGGCAGAAGATACTCAAACTAATAAGGAAGAGCAGTAATGAGAAACAAGAAATTAAAACGGTGGAGAAACTCAAGAGAAACATAGATAGAAAGCAGGAGTGCTTTGTTAATGTCCAATGCTTCACTCCAAAAACTGGAGTTCAAGTGTTCCTCATTGAACTCAATAGTTCTCTGTACTAGGCTAACGAAAAGGCCCACGGTGAGGGAAGATGACGTGCATCGTACTGTTACAGAAGTAAATAGTGAAATATTGGCTAAGGCTGGTAAAGACGTTTGACCAACAGAATGGCTCTTAGCAGTTGGAGCAAAGTCTGTAATTCAAAACAATGTAAATCTACGTCATTAGATGTCATGGTGTTGCAGTGATGGGGGGGAGAATTAACAAGACACGTGTCTTACACCCGCCTGAAAGGATTCAGAATGTTCTAACCCATCAGTTGGACAAGGCGTGCAGTGACGTGTCTGTTGCAGAATGATATGATGTGCATCTTGCAATTGCCTGATCAAGTGGCATACAATTTGCACCTTACCATCATTGGGTGGACTAAACGTGCAGTGACATGTTTGTTGCAGGTTGATAATTTCCGTTTTGCCCGGTTGGTAACACAAAGTTTGCACTTCCCATGATTTTACAATGCGTACAGTGACGTGTCTCATGCCGGTTGAAAATTTGCGTTTTGCAATTGCCTGGTTGGTTGGTTGGTAACACAAAGATTGCACCTCCCGTCATCAGGTGGACTACGCACGCAGCGAAAAAACTGAGAGCGGGACTGTGGAAAGGATAGAACACGACCCCAACCGGTCTGGCTTTCTGGCTTTGGTGCGCTACGAAAGCACTGGTGCGTGCTGAGTGGGAGGGTGCGTAGCTGGTGCTAGCAGTTAGCCGCCCTCTGTGTTTGCCATCACTAATCATAACAGGTGTACACGTGGTAACTGAACTCGTTTTTTCTTTCCCTGAGGCATCGTCTGCACCTCTAATTAGAATGCTGCTGCTGCACTGCTTAGGTTCGAACTCTGTCACCTGCACAGGGGTCTCAGAGCTGTAGTTATATTAGACAACCTATGGCCATACAAAATATAAGTCAGCATGTCCTTGTGCCCAGTGTTGACAGCACCAGCCCACCTCCTCTGCACACATCCCTCTCCCGCTCAAAATGGCCTCTCGTCGCCCTCCAACACATTTTTGCAATCTTTCATCATGCACATTAAAATTCGGTTTTCTTCCAAGGTTTTAAGATAAATCCGTCTGTTCAGCTTCTTTTCAGTCGTCTAAAGGCAGCGCTTCCTGTCCCCCTTGACCTCTCAGATGGAGTGAGCCCTTCCTTCCTCAAGTACCACCTTTGCCCGGATGGTGTGAAAGTGGGTGACGTGCTGCTGGCAGGCAAAGACGCCCCCATCACCGCGGGCAGTGTTATGAAGCTCAAGGATATCCCCCTGGGCGTGCACATCCACAACATAGAGCTGGTGTGTGTGTGTGTGTGCGTGCGTGCTCGTGCGCGCAGCGTGCCCATTTGAATGATGTGTTTGCATGTATCTGTATATTGCTCTCAGTACACTGCACATGTGTTGCTGTGGGGTGTGCATCTTCCTTTGTCAATGCACATGTTCCAGGGTTGGCAGAGCCACGTGTGTGTGATGCGTGGTTTTATCAAAGTTAGGGAGTATGGATGGTATTTTCACTCTCTTTTTATCTCTGCAGAGGTGTCAGTGTTTTGCCCTCGTTAGATGTCTGGTCGTGGCATAGCAGTGTGGTTGAGTGCTCAAGCACCACCTTCCAAATAGAAAGGATTGACGTGGCAACCTGTTTGATGCTTGCCTGTTTCAAGTATCCTAACGTCCATCATGGTATCCCATGTGCACATCCATATTGTCACTTCTCTCCGCCTAATGAATGCCTGGACGGCCAGTTGCATGACGCACGCTGTGTAGGTACCAAACTCCAAATCAGAAGATTGACAGGGCAGCAGAACGTGCTAATTTGTTTGAATATATACGCGTATCGTATGGGTAGGTATCATTCTTTTCTTCTTTTGTCGTTCGTCACTTCGTCACAGATGCCTGGTCGCGGCGGGAACATGGCACGCGCTGCAGGCACCAGCGCCATCATACAATTTAAGGAGAAGGATGCTGCAATCCTGTGCCTCCCCTCGGGTGAGTTTCGTAGAAGCAATTTGGTGTCTTGTCTGCTTCACGGGTTATGCGATGTGTTGCCATTTCCTCCAATGCTTTAGAAGTGACTGTTGAAAGCAGGCGTTCCAACAACGTAACATTTTAAGGCAGGAGTCCCTCAGCCAAAGCAACTTTAAACCCTTTATTCTAAACGATAGGCACGCACGTGCACACACAAATTACGACCTATACTAGCACCGTATTTGCCTTCTCCTCATGACAGGTGAGGTTCGCAGGCTCAACGAAAACTGCCATGCCACTGTGGGCATTGTGTCAAACCTGCTGCGCAAGCTGACAAACGCAGGCAAGGCGGGGACTAACAGGCATCGCGGTCGACGGCCAAAGGTGTGTGCGCTTATGTGCTGCTGATGTTGTTTTAAGTTTAAAGCTGTGAAAGCAGCTGCGGAAGCACCTGTGAAAGCATCTACGAACGCACCTGTGAAGTTACCTGCGATAGCATCTGTGAAAGTAGGCATTGCCTATTTCGTGATCTCACTGCTTCATAAATCAGCCAAATAAATTGAGACAAATGGCTGCGAGGGCTCAACTCTTAAATCATTCCGTTCGCTGCACTTCTCTTAAAATGTTTGTGTTTGTGTGTGTTGTGTGTATATGTGTGTTTACATACAAAAACACACTAGCAACACGCACAAACACATTCACAAACCACACACATGCACGCACACACGCGCATGCACTTATATAAAGCACACGCCTGTACATTCACACAATCAATCGCACACCATACTCCTCTCAGGTTCGAGGTGTGGCAATGAACCCTAACGATCACCCCATGGGAGGAGCTACATCAGGCGGCAGACCCTCATGCACGCCTTGGGGTGTGTATTGCAAGGGCCAGCGCACGCGTTTCCGCAACAAATGGACCAACCGCTACATCATCACTCGCAAGGGAGGGCAGCCCATCTTCAAGTGCGTATGTGTGCGCATGTTTTATTTGATCGTGAGGGAGGGACACAGTTCTGCAGTGCCTCTCTGTGGTCATTCTTAGTTATTACATACTGACAGACTCTTTACAAAAGTCAAGCCACGTATCATTTTCTTTGTGCTCTAACACGTAAGCAATCAGCCACAAGCAAGAAGTGACGAGCTGGTTCGTATGACTGTAAAAGGCGGCAAGAATAACCTTCTGTGCCTTTGCCAAGACCTGATTCACGTTGTTATGGCAACCTGAATACCGATGACAATACACACACACACATAAATATACCCACCCTCACCTTCCCTCCCTCCCACCTTATGCACCTATTTTCAGGTTCTCAAACGCCAAGAAGTGGAAGGCTGCCTTGGAAGCGGAGAAGAAGGCGAAGAGTGGGTCAAAGAAGGGCTCCAACACACCCGCAGGCCCACCAGAACGGTTGTTGGGGCCTCAGTTGCCGTACTGGGCCATCCACACTGCAGCACAAGGCAGCAAGATGGAAAGCTCAGCTTGAGGAAGGCTGGCTGCGTGCGTGTGTGTGTGTATGTGTGTGTGCGACATCTGGTTGCAAGTTTACGAACCTCGGGCGTGTACAGGGCGTGAGGATGGAGTGCGGGTCTTTATGATAAATTCTTAGTATAGAGCAAGTCGTCCTGACGAGTTTAGAACATAGGAAACAGGAAACCTACGCAAATACCCACTCCTCATTGATTGAGGACACGTCCCATCGGCCGTCCTTGTAGTACTCAGGATTTGTTTCGACAATGCTGAACTTGATATTCTAGTTAAATCTAGTAATACTTTGTATATCCTATGGTACTTCTACAGCTGTACAGGTTAAGCCATCAGTTAAAATGTGGACAATGGTTACAATGGGGGGTGACCTTCAGCCAGGTTGTTTGGCCTATCGGCTGCTGACTGGTCTCGGCCAGCCACAAATAAATCCATAAGCTCAGAAAGAAAAAGAAAAAATCTATTGTTCTGCTGAGAAAGGAAATCATGAACAAGCTGGTTGTTGACCTGTTGCAGGAAAAAGGGTTGGGCTGCTGAAAAGTCCTCAAAAAAAGGTGTAAACAGGAAGGAAAAGTGTTTCCTCAGCTCACAAAACTCGATGGTCTTGGCAAATTAAAAGAGCATGTACCTCGTTCTGAACATGTTCATCTTCACCAGGACATTGGAAATGTGGACTGTTAGGAAAATCTTGCGCCAACTGAATTACAGGCCCATGACCCCGCGCGAGGGATGAGTGCTCGATCGAAGGAATTAGAGGTGATTAATAGTGGCTCGTCAAAATTTTCAGGAACGTTTGAGATAGTAGGTAAAGTACTGTTAAAATCAACATAGAAAATTGAAACGGAAAACAGGATGGTCATACCAAAAAAACTAGATGTCAAAATGGGTAGCTAATGCATGCATGCTAGATTTTGATATTGAATCCCTTTTGCTGGGGTTTGAGGGGAAGTCCCTTTGAATAAACAGCATTAGGTATGTCATTAACGGACACCATCATTGATATTGCCCACTCCCTGGACATCAGTAAGCTTTCGCCGGAGGCAGCAAAGGCTCTAGCGCCAGATGTGGAGTACCGCATGCGAGAGCTTGTACAGGTAAAGTTGAGCGAGTGCATTTGAACGAGTGCCTCTGCGCATAGCCTACACCCGTGCGTTTACACATGCATGCAAGCACAAGTTGAAGAGAAGTGCCTATACTTATGAAAAAGAATTGAAAAGGGCCCGGTGATGGCCTGTTGCTGCGAATTGTGCTTGCTTGTAACTGGCAATCATACACAATGCATTTACACATTTACACACAAACAATACAGGATGCTCAAAAGTTTGCGAGGCATTCCAGACGGGCACAGCTCAGCGTAGAGGATGTCAACAACGCCCTACGGACCCGCAATGCTGAGGTATGTGTGATTGCACAGATTCTCAAGCGCAAGTCCTCACTGATGGGGCTCACGCAACCCCCCTCATTGGACCCACATAAATGCTCCTAAACCCGCTCACTCAGCCTGAGTGTGCACCACAAACACAGCAACCATGGCAGCGGTCAGCTGATTCCTCGCTCTCCTTTTCACGCAGCCCCTGTATGGTTTTAGCAACAAGGACCCTGCCAAGTACATCAAGGCAGCAGGGCACGCAGACCTGTACTGCTTGCAAGATAAGGAGCTGAGCATCGATCAGGTGTGTTTTATGGGGGAAGCACGGCGTCACAAATGGAGCAAAGCAGATCATTAGCCTATCAGTGAAGTCCACCCGCTCAGTTATTCAATTTCTGCTGTCCATGCGTATCCTGCTTGGCTGGTGTGGTAAGTATTCTCTGTTCTGATTAACTAGCAGCTGCTCCTCGCAGGACAGAGGACATATAAAGCGTCTGCTGTGAACTGAGTTCCATTCCAACACTTGGGCGAACACACACACTCACGCACATACACACACATATCAACACCTGCAACCACGCACACACACGTACACATACAGCTGGTGGACAATGCCCCCCTGACGAGGCCGCCTGTGGAGGTGGGTGTCATGCCCCACTGGCTGTTCATCAACGGAGTGCAACCTGCCATCCCAGAGAACGCGCCTTTGAAGAGGGCTGCCCCAAAGCGAGCCAAGGCACCTGCTGCTGCCTCTGCAGCTGCTGGTGTACGCAAAGAGGGTGCCAAGGGGGCCACAGAGGGTGGGTGTTTGAGGTAGCTTTGTGAGTTCCTTTGTGTTTATTGTGTGTGTGTGTGCATGCAAACGTGCTGCAGCTAATGGTAAGCTATTGGCGTGCGCAGAGAGGGTGTGCTGCGGTTGTGTGTGCTTGAGTTTGTATTGGTTGTCATGTTTCACACAAACTCAAGCAAACACACTGCTAATACAAGCACATGAACACACCCTCTCTGTGTATATGTGCCAACAGCTTACCAACAGCAACTTTCCGGCCAGGCAAAACAGGATCCAGGACATACAATCCTGTGTATATGTATTACTGCAAGCCGTATTCTGCTGAGGGGTGAGGAAATGAGTAGTGAGGACTGAATGTGTTTGTACTCTGTCCTCTTTGATCAATTCTCCTTTACAAAGGGCTAGGAAGTGTATGCACTTTTTCTGCAGCATGCTCTCTGCCTTTGCTGGGACCACATTGTACAGAAAAGCACCAGGCTGCCAGCTTACCTCAAAAACCAGAAAAGAACGACCCTTTGTCTCATTTGATACATAGGTAGTCCTTTTTTGTGCACAAACAATGTTATAATGAAATCCAAGTCCCTGACAGAATTGTAATGCAAGGCCAGTAGACATTGATTTACTTTAAAGGTATCATATATGCTCGTACCGTTTCTATGACTGTAATGCGTAGGAGCCAAGCCCCCAGCAGAATCAGCGAGCGCTCAAGCAGCTACGGGCTCAGAACAGCAGCAGCAGCAACAGCAGCAGGTCCAAGTGCAGCCCACGGTTCAGCATGTGCTGTCACGCGAGTTGCAGCTGTACTTTGTCAAGGTGGGTGTGTGCGGCGTGGTGTGCATGTGGCAGGTAGTGTGCTGGTATGTCAAATTTCCAGATGCTAAAGGAAGACCAGCGCGAAATGCTCTTGAGCAGTTGCTGATCTGCGCTATATATCTAAAGACTTTCAAAGTTTAATCATGAGTAGTCTTGCCCTGGCGCACCTGAACATTGACACTCACATATACACATATACAATCATGATAGAGGGTGTGCCTAATTAGAGGGGTCAAGCCTTGTCGAGCCTCACGAGCCTCGATGTCACTGTTGACAAACACTCGACAACCAAATAGGATAGAGGATGTCTACTTTGAGGAAATAGTTTGGGGAAATCCCAGAATATCCCCAAATCTACCATAAATCCATGATAAATTCTTGAGCATTATTAATCATTAAGTATCAATGACAGTAACAATGCGAATGGTGGACGTTTTGAGTGTGTGCGATTAGGAGAGGGGGAGGCTGCATCAGCAGAAACACCACCCCTGCCGATGCAGACTGCGAGGTTGTCTTGGGTCGGAAGCAGAAAGTAAAAGCTGGTGGTGGGATTGCGTGGTGCTGGTGGCGTTGCCTGTACGCAAGCCTGCAAGCAGCATTTGCCAGCTACGTTGCAAGCTGTAGGTTACCTCAGCCCCTCCAACCCATCCAGCCTGCAAGACACACTCGAAAAGAGCAGGAACTCCCTGCAGCCCATCAACAAAAGGCCTGCCCCCTGGTCCCCACCAGCACCGCCTGGATGAACTCAAGGCTAGTAGCAGCAACAGCAGCAACATGGGTAGTCAAGTAGCAGGAGGGAGGGCAGTGATGGGCAGTATGCATGCAACACTGGGGGGGGGGTAACCGTTCACAGAATTTCCCCTGCTCCCTTGTTCATTTTTTAGCTTGGTCTTATCACTATTATTCATAACAAATTATAACCAGAGAAAAACCTGGCTCAATTCACGCAGGCTTCAGGATAGGTTTTATAATCGTTATGCACCAACCAGAGCCCATATCAACATGCCTCGCCCTAGACGAGGCTCGTCGAGCCTCACTGACAAAATCATATACCCTATTTACCCATGCTTAATTAATTGATCATTACATCCCTTTAGAACAGTACCGGCACCATTGTATCAGTATCTATGAGGAAAGGCATATGTACATGTGCTTTTTGTGTGTTTCTAAAATAATTGGCATAACATGCTTTCTACTTGCATCCTAGATTTTTATGGTGAGAAGAAAGGAAGCTCCGATCACCATCTTTTGATTACGCACAACCGTGCCTTAGTTACAGGATCACAGGCCTTGCACGGTCCCACCCAATGGCCTGTACTCCCAAACAGAGGCTTTCACTGCCAAAAACTCACGTAACAGGCCTTTCCCATGAATTCACTGTGTTTGACATAAACTTTGGGATGGAATGAAGGATTGCTGCAAATCAGCAATCTCTACTTGAAGTGTGGCGCAAAAAAGCAATAAATCACCATTGTTCTCTTTTCCTGCCAAAATCCGTGCTGTAAAACTTTGCATTTATGCTCGTGAGCTTATGAATGTCCTAAATATTTGGGTGAGGCATTGGTACTATTGGGTAAGAGAAAAGCTAAATGGTACAGTCTGGGGTATGCCGTGTGGGGACGGCTACACACTGCTTTGCTATATTACCTTCCAGGTGGTAGACATTTTAAAGCTAGCCATGGCAGAGGGCTCAAGCGCAAGTGAAGCAGGAACCTCTGGTCGAGCAGCAGAAGCTGCACGTATGCTGAACGCGGTTCTGGCCAGTTTAGCTTCAGACCCTGGTGCGTGTGTGTGTGTGCATGTGTGTGTATGCATGTGGGAGGGGGGTAACTTGGGTTACTTCAATCCCTCATAAATCTAGACAACCCACCTTTGCACTTGTCGAGCGCGATACCTGGTGGTTCTGAAACGGCTGAAGGCAAGGGCAATCGGGAATATATAAAATATTTGGTACATGATGGAAGTTGTGCGGTCTTGTTTGCCCAAAATGCAGGCAAACATTCCCTCCAATTAACTACAATCTGCCTGCATAGACTGTGAATCTGTAGGGTTGGCCAGAACCTTATATGTTCATTGTGTATGACTATTTGTTTGGAGATCGCCCTGCCAAACAGATACCCAAGTTCACTGTTTGTATATGCTTTAGGTTGACCCAGCAGGATTGCAACGTTCCCTCCCTGTATTTCTAAATGAAAAGCATGCTGGTTGAGGTTGTGTTTATCAAATGCTCTCCTTTTGTTTAATGCGGCCCACAATTCATGACATAAGGAAATGTACAGAGGATTGGGCCAATGAAATCAGATTGCTGCTTCAAAACTGCAACAAATTTGTCTTGTTGATTCAATGGACATTTTGTAACAGCATTTATTAGCGTCCTGTCAGTATAATTGAGATGTACTCATAACAAGGAGGTTACTGAACATGGTGTGCATCATTCCTGTGCTGCTTTGCATTCAGTAGACATTTACAGGTGGGTCTCAGACGGGCATTTCTGCATGCACCAACTCCCCTTGTTTGTGTGTAGGAGCAAGTGCAAGCGTGCTAGAATTTGGCGTCTGAATGCGGGGTGTTGCTCCTATCTGTGCATGAACACAGAATTGCTAATTACATCTATGATACACGCTTCCTCCTGTGTCTCGCGATTGCTTATGAACAAAGGCAACAGATGCTAATGCGCTTGTATCCTTATTGTAAACATATTACACACCATACATTTGCACGCCCTCATGCTTTTCAATCAGATCCTTAGAGCAAGTGCGTTTGCTTGGGAAACGTCTTTTCTACCTGTGTGATCAAAAAATCTGCCTTCAGAAATGACCTCTGCGTTTGAACGCAGGTCTGCATCCACTAACCCCTTACTTAGTCAAGTTCTGTGGAGATGAGGTGGCGGCCTCTCTGCGCTCCCCACATAGGTGCGCAGCATTTAGGGATAGACTAGAAGAAAGAAATATCAAGGCGTTCTACATATACATGTATACATTTAGTCAAAAAGAAAGATAGAAATTGACGTGAGAAAGAGGGAAAGGATTCAGGCAGGAGAGTGATATCAATCCCAGTGTTAAATAAGAATTAGGCCGGTCCAAATTTCTTGAGCTCAAGTCCCAGCCACCAAAAACACCGGTCCAACCTACATTTGAGATTCACACAAAAGGTCGGTCTGACCTACGTTTGAGCTTTGGTCCCAGTCACACAAGTAGTAGAAGGTACTGTTAATTGCAAGTGCTTTCTCGCCTGTCTTTTCATCTTTTGCTGCGTGCAGTCAATCAAACAGTAACGTGGTGAATTGCATGTAGCATTGTTTTTTTCAAGTCAACTCTGCTCCAACAGAAACTAGTTGACAATATCACACTAACGCAAATTATTTTGGCAAACCCATGCCCCCATGTACACCTGGCATGCAGCTTGCCTTTCCTGTTGCAGCTGGCACAAACGCATCCTTGACACATACAGGATGGAACATGTTCAAAACAACCAGGATTGTCGATCCTTGCCGACACTCAAACCTTGCCTGCAGTTTACACATCCTGCTGCGACTAGCAGACGCATTGTTGCGCAACGAAGATACAGGGCTGGAGCCCTACGTGCATCAGCTGCTGCCTGCCTTGTTGACATGTCTGGTTGCGAGGAACATAGGTGGGGCGCTCAGCTCACGTGCACTACACACACAACGCACAGACGCATAAATGGTCACACATTTACTCACATATACACGTAGGTACAGACATAGACGTAAACACTCACACACACTCAATTTACCACATGATATATGGCTACAAGGGGGTGTGAAAAACACATGCAGTGATAACCACACTCCGCGTTTCCCCACACACTTGTACTGAGTACAATTTCTTATTTACAACAAACAAAAAAGGCTCAAGCAAAGAAATGAAGCACTAGGCCTGGGAGGAAAAAGAACCTGCTTCAGTACATAGGAACCCAGTAGCAAAGTTATAACCACCACGAATCTCTCGGGTCTCCATTCATGCTTCCAGTGCCCAGTGTTTAGCTGCATTTACTTCTTGTTGTGCCCGTACGCCACAGGTGGAGCTTCTCCAACCCCACAGCCACCGTCAGCATCCTCTGCAGGAGCTCAGCCCGAGCAAGGCCCTCCCAGCAGCTCGACCGGCACCCGCCCCGGTTTGGTGTGTCCAACTCTTGAGCATTGGGCGGTGCGGGACCGTGCTGCGAGCTTGGTACGCACAGTGTGCGCACGCTTTGGGGACCCCTACTACAACGTGCAGCCACGGGTCAGCAAGACGCTGCTGCGTGCGCTGCTGGATCCATCCAAGCCACTAACAACTCACTATGGCAAGTGCCTCTTTCCTTGACAGTAATTTAGCTGTTTGTTGGTCGTAAGCAGTAATCAGCACAACAGTACTGCTGCTGCTGCTGCTGCTGCTGCTACCAATTCAAGCCATTTGTGACACACAATGGGGGGTGGGAGTCGGGTGATATTTTGGTGTCTTGCATCGACAGCAGGCTGCAACATGTTCACACACAAGATTCGATGGAATGAGAATGAATTGTGCAGTTTTCATAATGAAACCTGAATGGCCAGCACAGTCGCTGTGGAGATGCACGAGGTAACCGCTTGACATGCAGGCGTCATGTTTGATGCGTGCTGAATCGCAGCTTGCCTTTGGTAGAGCAAGGTTGCAGGGATGCAGATTGTTGAAGTGGAATGCAGTATTCCAAATTGAATGCAGTACTCAGTTCATTTAAGTGGATTGCAGAATTCAAGGTTTGAGATCAGTCTAGGAAACAATAATTGCCGTGATTTCTGTGCATGGGTCGTGGCTGAAAGGTATGATGTAGACAAGAAAGTCAGCGCAAACGCTCTCCCAAGTTGAAGTCACAAACCAATTATCTTGGACCTTCCTCCCAATGCACGTCATCCTACTGCGCTCGAATCAAATTTCCAACCCCGTTCTGTGTGCAGGTGCCATCGTCGGCCTTGCAGCCTTAGGGCACACAACCATTCGATTGCTCCTCCTGCCCCAGCTCCAGCCTTACGTGGAGCGCTTGCAGCCGCTTCTGGAGCCTCCCCAGCTGGACGGATTCCAATATGATGACCACGGTGTGTCTCAGCTTGTTTCTCAGAAGCTGATAGCCCCGGGGCTGTTTTATGATGGCAGAGATTGTGGCTTTTGATGGAACTGCACTCACATGCTTGCAAACGCTAGCCATGCAAGCAATTGCCTTGGCTTGGCCAATGCGTCTCAGACTTGGTGTCCTCCATTTTGGGTTCTTACATTTTTGTGTGAGCATTCCTGCATATCCAGGTGTGCTGTGCTGTTGCGAATGAAATGTGTGCACACATGCTTTGTTGCTATGTGAGCCTCACCCCATACTACATATAAAGGGTACACAACCTGTCTGGAGCTGACAGCCTTTGCTTCGTGCTGTTCCCCTCCCACCCCCTCTCATTACTTTACAGATCCAATAAGCTTGCTCGTTTGTGTTAGCAGGCAACACCAACTCAGACACAGCTGCGAGGGTGACCCAAGCAGCCGTGCGGGAGGATGCTTGGCGTGTGTACAGTGCCCTTTTAGATGCCGTGGCCAGTGCAATGAGGGAGCGCATGATTGAGCAAGCTGACGTGCTGGTGGCAGCTTCACGGTGGGTGCAGCTGTGTATGTAGGCTGATGCATGGTATGCATGCAGTGCCCTTCTAGATGCTGTGGGCAGCGCAATGAGGGAGCCATGCTTGAGCAAGCCGACGCGCTAGTGGCAGTCTCATGCTGGATGTCTTGTTTGTTTTGTGGACCCCACAGGCGGTAGGTACATCACCCTGTTTAGCCAAAATAAAATGCCCTTGCCAAGGTCTCGACTAGGGGTGCTTTTCAACAGCTCCTGGTTTCTTGAGGTTGACCACAACCGTTGATAGATTTGCACCTTGTATGGCCGTATAATTTGTATGCACGTATACGTTAAGTTCCCTGCTGAAATTGCGGTCAACTATACCATGTGCTGTTCTTGCCATACCTTCTCGTTTGTATGTGTACTCGTGCGTATGTGCTCTTGTTTGCCACTGGTCTAGAGCGTTGTCTGCGCTTCAGCACACAACCTTATGTGTACTTGCAGGCCTCGGCTGCCTGCAGTCCAGGGTGCTGCACAACAGGACAGCAAGCCCACTCCAGACAAAGCAGACAGGAGTCAAGGAGTCGGAGAGGGGGCGCCCTTTGTCAGCCCGAGTGCTGAGCCGTCTTCAGCCATGGACATTGATACACAGCAGCAGCAGCAGCAGCAGCAGCAGCAGCAAGCTCGTGCGGGAGGGGATGATGAAGAACCGTCCAAAAAGCGAGCGCGTTTGGGTGGAAGGTGAGTGAAGCAGAAGCAGGCAAGGAAGAGGTAGAACGTTGGAATGGCTGCTTTCTAGAAGCATGTGCATCTGTGTGGAAAATGGCAGGAGGAAAAAAAAGAGAAGGAAGGATGTTGGGTAGTGGAGTGTCAGTTGTGTTGTGCGTGTTTGTTGATCAGCAGAGCCAATGGTCCCAAAATGGTGGGTTGGTTGGGAGATCTGACTCAGTTCAGCTTGTATCCATATTCGTATGACCGAATCTGTATTCGTATGACCGTATCCGTATGTATCCGTCCGTATTCGTATGACCGTATGTGGATTTTAGCCGGCGTATATATATATAAGCTTTTTCAGTGTAAACATGTTATATACATTCTGAATGAGTGGTCAACAGCGACCTTCCACAGGCCTTCGAGACCACAAAAATACAAAGCCCCTGTATCCAGGCAGTTTTTAACAGTTGTTATTGTGCTATTTAACAGTTGTGTCCCTCGTGGAAGGGAATTTCTCGCATAATTTAACAGCAGCAGTGGTCGAGATCGACAGCAAGGGGTTCAGAAGCAGCAGCATCAGGAGCACCAGAGTTTTAGTATGAGCAGGGCATGCAAGCCAACCCCACTAAAGGTTTCCAGGGCGGAGATGATGCAGGAACAGAAATGGCACACGCACACTCTTTACTCATATATGCATGAATGCACCCCCGCATGCGCACACATGCACATGCACGCAACCCTGCACGCGCGCGCATACATGCACGCCAATCTGCGTGCACAGATGCCCATGCAAACACGCACGTACGTGCGTAGAGGTACATGCAAGCACACACATGTATACGCACATAATTGCTGTCGGCATCATTCTTATCAGGCAAGACACATTCACTGGCATACTGTCAATTAGTGGGGTCTGGAATAATGAGCTCCCACTATCCGGCAAGCCCCCCCAGAAGGGTGTGTTAAACGTCTCCTCCCCCACCACACCGTGTGAGAAGGAGGCGACGGCTCAAGCAACGCCCCGGGATGCTGTTGGTGGATGTGTCTGTGAAAGAAGGAGCAAGGTTTGTTACAAGCGGACTATCTAAACTGGCCAATCAACCAAATAACTGTAACAACGTTGCTCACATTATAAATCCCAGGGGAAATCACACGATTTGTCCGTGCCACTGATCTAATATGGCAAGCCTTTTCCGTCTCTGCTCTAGATATCATACACACATTCCAGGGATGTTTCATACGGTCATTTGGGACGTTCAATATGGTAAAATACGTATTAATACGCAATACGCATATATTAATTGTGTTTTAAAGCAATGTTTGGGAGTGCCGATCTTGGACCCAAAATGGACCCGATTTGCCCCAACCACCCAAAACGTTTCCAATCCTTTTCCAATAATTCATATGTTAATAATATACTATATAATGGCATTGATAGCTCGCTGTGAGGTCGTCTCTGGCGGGAAATTGCCTATAAAGGCCAGACATTGCCCAAAAACGGAAAATTTGCAATCGTATAATACGGCAAACAGGCTCAACGCACTCACAGTCTACCCTTGTAATTTTTGTCGCATGCACTTGAAACCAGGCATGCAGACCTCCCAATTATCTGCCCAGCGAGAATGTGAGGGTGCCAATCCATTCTCAACTCCCCTCTGCTATCATATTGCAGATCTGTGGCAGAGGTATTAGCTGAATCATGGCGTGAGGACTGTGACCTGGAGGAGGTGCTGGCAGCCCTGCAAGAGCTCTTGGGGCCTCAGTTCACGACACGGATGCCTTTAGCTAGAGCACAACATTCAATTTGAAATTTGCCAGCTTCAAAACCCAATAATTGGCTGGTGTTTTTGCGTTCTTGTGAATTTGTTAATGCTTTATAATGCAAGCTTCTACTCAGATGCCTCCGAGACATATATAGCGATGTAACCTTACCTTATCTTATAACTTATAATGCAACGCCAGGCCATACCGTGACTGAGGAGGTGCATCACCATTCTCTCATTCCTGTGTGCGGGGGGCGAAAGTTTAGTTTAGTTTAGTTTGGATTACAAAGGCATTCAACCTGGAATGGCTGCTCAACCTATGAGAACGAGGTAAACCTCAAAACAAACCAAGTAAAAAAAGGGCTGAAACGCAACTGGAAAATGCTAACCTTACAGACACGAGAAGAAGTAGGCAAAACTATTTTTTTTTTTGGTGGGGGTTGTTACACGGTCCTCAGCAAGGGCCTGACAGAATGAAGGAAAAAACCTATAAGACTGGGAAAAGGAAAACTCCTGCCTAAACAGAAAAACCCTCCTTGAAAAAC
>Ga0307947_1000370_pt1 | contig 30834 bp, 31 predicted proteins | sample OrgLakmetagen232_FD_201840 | JGI IMG/M metagenome (GOLD analysis project Ga0307947, IMG submission 201840) | Saline water microbial communities from Organic Lake, Antarctica - #232 | ecosystem: Environmental > Aquatic > Non-marine Saline and Alkaline > Saline | place: Antarctica: Organic Lake...
CCCCCACACACACACACACCACGCGCACACACACACACACACCACACACACACACACCACGCGCACACACACACACACACACACCTCGTAGCCCTCCATCATGCCTGCAATGTCCATCATGTCCAGCATCGTCCAAACAGAGCTACTCGCCACGAGCCCAAACGACAGGAAGCCAGGGGCAGCTACGTCCGCGCCAAACAGGGTCAGTGCCTGTTGAGAGGATGAGTAAAAATGGTTTGGACAAGAGCACGTAAAAACTGGTAGGACATTATCTCATGCAAAATGGTACGGACAAACAGCACGTGAAAAATGGTGTGGACAATAGCACGTGAAAATTGGTGTGGACAATAGCACGTGAAAAATGGTGTGGACAACAGCACGTGAAAATTGGTGTGGACAATAGCACGTGAAAAATGGTGTGGAAAATAGCACTTGCCCGAGCTGGAGCAGAGACTTTCTGTACTGGCAAGCACAACAGTTGCATATGCACCACACGGGGTCTGTGTTGCCGAATAGGTTGGGTTGGCCAAAACCATATGGACATACGTATGTACGGTGTATATACGATATTTTAAGCAGGGAAATTACCATACATACGGTCATATACGGTGTACATATAGGGTCCTGGCCAACTCTACATATAGGGTCTGCATCACCAATATTGAAATTACACCACCAGAAAGGGCCTGCACCGACACCGTCTGCGCAAGTATCGTCTGCACCCCCAACATCTTGACCTCCAAACAGGGTTTGCACAGCACCAACACCGTCTGCACAAATATCATCTGCCCCGCCCAACATCTGCACGGTCTGCACCCCCCAACATCTTGACCTCCAAACAGGGTTTGCACAGCACCAACAGCGTCCGCACAAATATCATCTCCACCACCCAACATCTGCACGGTCTGCACCCCCAACATCTTGACCTCCAAACACGGTTTGCACAGCACCAACACTGTCCGCGCACCAACACTGTCCGCACAAATATCGTCTGCACCACCCAACATCTGCACGGTCTGCACCACCAACATCTTGACCTCCAAACAGAATTTACACAGCACCAACACTGTCCGCACAAATATCGTCTGCACCACCCAACATCTGTACGGTCTGCACCCCCAACATCTTGACCTCCACACAGGATTTACACAGCACACCCAACATCTGCACAGTCTGCACCACCAATATCTTGACCTCCAAACAGGGTTTACACAGCACAACGTCTGCAACAAACAGCAAACGCATGTGCAGAGAGTGTGTGAGCAGCTAACAGGAAGCAGAACTCGAAATTCTACTGAGGAAGGAAGGGCCAATAAAGGAGAGCAGAGTGAGGCTCCATGTTTAATATACTGCAGAACTGCTGGTTCACTGTGAGTGTGTTTGTGCACTGCACAGCACAGCACACAGCACACAGACATAGTACTGTGTGTGTTTGTGCACAGCACAGCACGGCACACAACCATAGTACTGTGTGTGTTTGTGCACAGCACAGCACGGCACACAACCATAGTACTGAGTGTGTGTGTGCGTTTGTGCACAGCACTGCACACAAACGGAGGGCGGGCCTGTCAAGCTATTGTTTAGCTCAAAGCTAACAGCATTTTCAGACAGGTATTTCAAGCAACGCTCTGAAAATGGTGCGGCACAGACAAAGCATGAGCCTGATGCACACACAAAGCATGAGCTTGATGCACACACAAAGCATGAGCTTGATGCACACACAAAGCATGAGCTTGACGCACACACAAAGCATGAGCTTGATGCACACAAACAAAGCATGAGCCTGATGCACACACACTTGCATTCTCAGGCACTGATTTGATTATCTATCAAAATGATCAATGTATGGTTCGAGATCTTTCAGTTGAAGGCTCGCAGCAATTGACAAAGCAATTACAAGCAACTACAATTAAAAAGCAATTGTAATTATAAAGCAATTGCAAAGCAATTACAAAGCACAAGGTACCAGCACAGACAAGCAACTGTGCAAATTGGTCACCTGAGTGACCTGATCAGCCATCCAAACCCACAAACTGAGACCCACCTTCAAAAAAACCTCCAGGCTGCCTGTCTTTTGCATGATGTACTCCTCCATCTGCTGGTGCAGGATGGAACTCAGAGTAGACTGCAGCCGCAGCTGGCCACATATGCCCCTGCAGAACAAAGGCAGATGTTCACATCATGTGACGTTCACTGAGCATGATAAGATTGTGGCCACAGCTGGCCACGATTAACCCTATGTAGGCTCCTAATGCTGGTGCAAGATGGACTTCGGAATGGACGTAGCCGCAGCTGGCCACAAATGCCCCTACGCAAATAACAGTGGAACGGACACTATCAAAAAACACGCTTGTGTCAGATAACAAGTGACGAAACATGATTACCAACTCAATAATTGACGTTGCCCTTGATAGCTGACCTATACGCCCTAAGCACTTCACAATGGTCGTACCACACATCGCTGATTTTGATTGTGTTTTTCATTTGTTCACGTCTTGCTGTATGCCTTCGGCAGCACATATAGTTGAAGCAGGAGCACATGGTTAAAGCAGGAGTGGAACACATTCCGCACCCACTCCTTCACAACACTACCGAGCACCAACGTGCGTTAAGCCTGTTGCAAGCACACAGAGCGTGTATACATGCTTTCCTGCATCCAATCGTTCACAGCACCGTACGTATGTAAGCTTTCCTGCATCAACTCGTTCACAGCACCATACGTATGTAAGCTTTCCTGCATCAACTCGTTCACAGCACCGTACGTATGTAAGCTTTCCTGCATCAACTCGTTCACAGCACCGTACGTATGTAAGCTTTCCTGCATCAACTCGTTCACAGCTTGGTACGTACACATGCTGTCCTGCATCAACTTGTTCACAGCACCGTACGTATGTAAGCGTTCCTGCATCGACTCGTTCACAGCTTATTACGTATATATGCTGTCCTGCATCCAATCGTTCCCCTTGCTAGGCCATTATGCGTACCTCGGGCTCTCTAGGAATGCGCGCAGGGCAGGAAAGTCAAAGCTGCTGCAGTTCGAGCTCAGGTACTCTGCCACCACACGCTCCTGCAAAAGAGTACGAAAGACTAACGGTGAAATTATCTCGTAAAGAATAAGTGCAAGAGAAGTCAAAGCTGCTGCAGTTCAAGCTCAGGTACTCTGCCACCACATGCTCCTTCAAAAGAGTACGAAAGACTAACGGTGAAAATATCTCGTAAAGAATAAGTGCAAGAGAAGTCAAAGCTGCTGCAGTTCAAGCTCAGGTACTCTGCCACCACATGCTCCTTCAAAAGGGTCCGAGATAATGACGATGCATGTGTAAAAAGGAATGCTTAGAAGGGAAGTCACAGCTGCTGCAGTGGAGCTCATTTAAAACAAATAGCGACATTTCTCACGCACTGTGAGGGTGTACATGACCAAATGAACAATGAAAAACGTTCTTCGCACACTGTGAGGGTGTGTATGACCATATAAAATGTAATTGAAAACAAGCAGTAACATTCTTCAGAAACTGTGAGGGTGTATGACCATATGATTGTGAACGATGAAAACAAACAACATTCTCCACACACTGTATAGGGCTTGTATGTTTTCTCCACACGTATACACACGCACGCACACAGCCACACACGCACACCCAGCCACACACACACACACACCTGAGAAGGATGGAACCCTGTCTTAGGCCAAGGGCACTGCACGAAAAACGTGGGCATGCGCTCAAACACAGCCGCCATGCTTTCGTCCACCGAGCCCATTGCAGCAAACGTGTCCTGCACAGAGCAGCATGGTTGAGAGGCTGAGACATACACGTGTGCAAACACAGCCACCATGCTTTCCACTGTGCCCGTTGCAGCAAACGTGTCCTGCACAGAGCAGCATGGTTGAGAGGCTGAGACACACACGTGTGCAAACACAGCCACCATGCTTTCCACTGTGCCCGTTGCAGCAAACGTGTCCTGCACAGAGCAGCATGGTTGAGAGGCTGAGACATACACATGACCTCAAAAACAACTGATGAGTTCAGTGTGAAACACCTGAACTCAGGTTCTTGTAGTGTAGCATAAAGTGAGATGGCCTCACTTTCTGGTTTTCTCCGGTTTCTGCTTCCCTTCTCCATTCTTTTTATTCCTGGGAGAACACAACTCTCTCTTTAGCATACTGCCCCCCCTCCCTCACCTCTTTTCTATAATTTAGTCCTTAGTTTTCTCCCGTTTATCCGGATTCTCTGAGTTTTTGTGTTCTTGGTAATAATGACAGAGCCCTATGCATCTCACAATGCAAGCGAAATAGAACTGCTTTTGTTTGCTTTTCCTGCTAGCACTCACTCATCTCTCGGTTGATCGCTTCTCACTCTTTCTAAAACTTCAAGAGTTCTCCCTGATATTGCTCCTTTCTCTTCAATCCGCCTAGGTCTGCAGATCTGTCTTAAGCCCCCATTCATTTCTCCTTTTGATTGTACCAAAGCTCACTTAAAATGACCGTACCAAAGCTCACTCACTCTTTAAGCTCAATGAAGCGTATGAATAAGGTTGGCCAGAACCATATAATACGTATAATATACGGTATTTTTGGCAGGGAAATCACCATATATACGGTCATGTACAGTGCATATATACGGTTATGGCCAACCCTACGTATGAAGCACCGATAGCTGAAACATACTGCTCAACTCCCTTTCCTAAAACGAACCAAGCCCGTCTCCAAATGGCCTGCAAGGTTCTACAAGGTTCTCAAGTACTTGACACTCTAGATCTCATTCACTCACTCTCAGCTATTTACCTACACCCCTGATTACCTACCTACCACCCCCTTGATTATCCACCTACCGCCTTAGTTATCTGTTACCTACCTAACATACCTTACTCATCTACCTGCACCCCTGGTTATCTACCTACCACCCTGATTATCTACCTACCGCCCTGGTTATGTATTTACCATAGATAGATATCAGCTATCTATCTACACCCCTGGTCATCTACCTACCACCATGGTTATCTACCCCCCCCACACATCCCCCACACCCACACATACACCACCCTGTTAGCACTCACTCTTCGGATCTCCTCGCGGTGTGCCTGCGCCTCCTTCTCTTCAAACGGTCCGTAGTACCGCAGTTCTTCACAGTGCGTGATGACCAGGAATACCATCTGTGTGTGTATGCACGTGTGTGTATGTGTGTATGTGAGGCTGTGTGCGTGACTTAGTAGCGCAGTTCCTCACAGTGCACGATGACCAGGAATACCATCTGTGTGTGTATGCACGTGTGTGTATGTGTGTGTGTGTGTGAGGGTGTGACCGTGTATTTTATAGCGCATTTCTTCACGGTGCGTGATGACCAGGAATACAATCTGTGTTTATTTGCATGTGTATGTGTGTAATGACCAGGAATACAATCTGTGTATTTATTTGCATGTGTATGTGTGTATGAGGGTGTCTGCGTGTAATAACTTGTATAGCTCAGTTACTCACAGTGCGTGACGACCAGGAATACAATCTACGTGTGCATGTGTGTACATGTCTATTGGTATGTGTATGTGTGCGAGAGGGTATGTGCGTGTATTTGTGTTTGCATTTTGTGTGTATGTGTGCATGTATGTGTGTGCGCACGTTTGCGTGTGGGCAGATTTTAGCGATCAACAGATCTTCCTTTTCCTTAAAACCGCACAAGATTATTCCTTAGGAGCAGAAGCGCCTGAAAAGCACCCACACTTGCACATATTCATAAAAGCATACAGGCACATGCGTACACACCTTTCCAGCCTGGATCATCTCTTGCAGGATTTGAGCATCTGTGGCCATCCCTCGATGGCTGAGCACATACATCACGGCGTCAGTGCATGCAAAGATGTCCTGGTAGAACCTGCGAGCATTGACGTGGCATCAGATCAATCGGCTGAGCACATGCACACTTGCACATACATCATGGCGATCATTTACGCAAAGATGTACGCAAAGATGTCCTGGTAGAACCTGTGAGCATTAACGCAGCAACAGATCGATCGGCTGAGCACATGTACACAGGCACATACATCAAGGCGTCCGTGCATGCAAAGATGTCCTGGTAGAACCTGCAAGCTTTGACGCGGCATCAGATCGATCGGCTGAGCACATACACACAGGCACATACATTAAGGCGTCCGTGCATGCAAAGATGTCCTGGTAGAACCTGTGAGCATTAACGCAGCAACAGATCGATTGGCTGAGCACATGCACACAGGCACATACATCAAGGCGTCCGTGCATGCAAAGATGTCCTGGTAGAACCTGTGAGCGCTGACGCAGTGGCAGTTCAATGCTGAGCACTTTCATGAGTCGCAGCTCGAAATCTCCTCCAAACCACACACACATTGTAATCTATAGTGCGGATCTAACGCACTCAAAACCACAGGCATGCACAGCTAGTTTGCTTAGAACCTTGCAACATCATTGGCATATTAAAAGGCTCACAGCATGTGTGAAGTCGCAAGGCTCCAAACAATCTCAACCTGGTGTCATATACACAATGGGCTTACGTACAAACACGCTACACGCACGCACGCACGCTTGCACACACAAAGAGCAGCAGCAGCATCGAGCGGCACCAAACAACAATGGAGTTCGTAATGAACAAGTTAAGCAAAAGTGGCACACACGGACACAGCAGACACACAACAATGGGCAACTGATAAACTTAACATGGGCTCAAACACACACACTCACACACACACATACACACATGCACACACATGCACAGCAGCAGTGGCAGTGGCAGAAAGGGGCACCGAACAGCATTGCAGTCCGTCTTGAACTTGTTATTAAATAATAGTAGTGACGCACATGGGACTAAATAGCAGTAGTGACGCACATGGACTAAACAGGAGAAGTGACGCACATGGGATTAAATAGCAGTAGTGACGCACATGGACTGAGTTACAGTAGAAGTGACGCACATGGATTAAACGTTGACAGTGGCACACACAGACACACCCAGCAATGAGCACACACAGGCACACACAGCAATGAGAGCACCTGATGAACTCAGACGCCGTCTTGAGCACCTTATTAAGTAATAGAAGTGGCACACATGGCACTAAATAGCAGTAGTGAAGCACATGGACTGAACAGTGGAAGCGACGCACATGGAACTAAATAGCAGTAGTGACGCACATGGACTGAGTAACAGTAGAAGTGGCACACATGGATTAAACTTGACAGTGGCACGCACACAGACACACCCAGCAATGAGCACCTGATAAACTCAGACGCCGTCTTGAACACCTTGTCGATCGGCCGTCTGTTGTTGTTACGGAGCAGCCACTCCATCCACGAACGGTCACGCTCATGCAAACCGTTGTAGCCTGAGAGCACAAGCAATGAATAATGCATAGGTACGCAGTTTATAATCAGAGCCACTCCATCCACGTGCGGTCACACTCGTGCAAACCGCTGTAGCCTGGGAGCACTTGCAATGCATAATGAATTGGTACGCAATATGAAGTCAGAGCCACTCCATCCACGTGCGATCACGCTCATGCAAACCGTTGTAGCCTGAGAACACAAGCAATGAATAATGCATAGGTACGCAATTTATAATCAGAGCCGCTCCATCCACGTGCGGTCACGCTCGTGCAAACCGCTGTAGCCTGGGAGCACAAGCAATGCATAGGTACGCAACATTTAGTCAGAGCCACACGATCCACGTGCAGTCTTTCTTGTGCAAACCGGTCAGCCTGAGAGCACTTGCAATACAGGCAATGCTATTAGAACGGTTACTCCATCCACGTGCGGTCTTTCTTATGCAAGCCGTTGCAGCCTAAGAGCACGTGCATGCAATGATATCAACGTAATCAAAATCACTCGATGAGGAAATCCTGCTTGCTTGGATGAAATGAGCCACACAAAAGATGTTCCCGTAATACTATGCAAAAGGCGCATTATCCACGTGTGTTTCATTCGACCGTCACGCACCCATCATATGTCACAAGCGTTATGACCTGACCCGTAATGATGTTATTATGGTGAACACAATCAAATGGGCCACTCCAGTACAGGAAGACGTTCATGTGAGCCACTCCAGTGCAATGATTCAGTGCAGGAAGACGTTCATGTGAGCCACTCCAGTGCAATGATTCAGTGCAGGAAGACGTGCATGTGAGCCACTCCAGGGCAATAATTCAGTGCAGGAAGACGTTCATGTGAGCCACTCCAGTGCAATACTTCAGTGCAGGAAGACGTTCATGTGAGCCACTCCAGTGCAATGATTCAGTGCAGGAAGACGTTCATGTGAGCCACTCCAGTGCAATGATTCAGTGCAGGTCGACGTTCATGTGAGCCACTCCAGTGCAATAATTAAGTGCAGGAAGACGTTCATGTGAGCCACTCCAGTGCAATGATTCAGTGCAGGAAGACGTTCATGTGAGCCACTCCAGTGCAATGATTCAGTGCAGGAAGACGTGCATGTGAGCCACTCCAGTGCAATGATTCAGTGCAGGAAGACGTTCATGTGAGCCACTCCAGTGCAATAACTCAGTGCAGGAAAACGTTCATGTGAGCCACTCCAGTGCTGAAATTTACACAGACTCTGCCCCCTGCTAAGTACAGAGGCGTGCAGATGGGTAAGGACACACTTCCTGCGGTTTTGCATGTGAGGAATGTAAGCTCAAGGTGCAATAGCAGGTCGCCCACATGGCCTAGCCCTACATCCAACTCTACCCAGCTTCTTAACGCGCTTCCCACAAAATCACTTTATCTTGTGTGAGTGAAATGTGTGTGTGTGTGTGTGTGTTGGACAGCATTTCACACAAAGAGACCGACTTTTGTGAATGTGTGTGTGTGCGTGTGTGTTATAGACAGCATGTCACACAAAGAGAACTACTTTATAAAGCGTTTCACACCATCAGACATACTTCCGAGAAGCGTTTCACTCGCGTATGGCAGGCAGGCGTCTGCACAGGTGCATACACACTCGACATGCGCGCACACAGGCGCATTAAGATTAAACGCGCAATATATTTACACAGACAAACAGACGTACAAACACGCTCACAAGCACACACCTACGCACACACACACGAATGCACACCTCCACCTGGCACGTCTTGTAACTGGAGGTCAGCTGTGAAGAACATGCCTACACGCACACACACACACACATAAACACACACACAAAAATGCACACCCCCACCTGGCACGTCTTGTAACTGCAGGTCAGCCGTGAAAAACCAGGGGTCAGGAGCCGTTGAGTTACCCCTGCCTTTGCCCACTTCTGCGCAGTGGCTCCTCATCAGGTTGTTGATCAGGGCCCCCTTACCCTGCGCGCGCGTGTGTGTATGTGTGTACGTGTGTGTGTCTGTGTGTACGTGTGTGTCTGTGTGTGTGTGAGTGTGTGTGTGTGTGTGTGCGGGGGTGGTTGACCACCAGGAAATGGCAGGTATGGATACACTGCACAACACACACAAACACACACACACACACACATCTACACATTTACAACAAGCACCGGCATCCTGGGTAGCAGGGCCTCAGCCTCGGAGTGTCCTCTCCGAACAACGGACTGACGAACAGACAGACACATAGCGGCCAAATCATAGGGCCCACAACTGCCACACGCCTGGGCCTCACAGCATCCACCGATATCGACAGGTGAAAACACTGCACACACGCACACATTCACATTACAGTGTACTTACACACACACACAAACACACAGGCTCTCACACACACACACACACACACACAAACACACACATACACACACAGACCTGGCTAATTGGGCCGACCACTGGCACACGCACATCGCGTGCACAAATACACACACGTGCACATGCAAGCACACACACATACACGCACAAACACACTGACCTGGCCAATTGGGCCCACCACTGCCACACGCCTGGGCCTCACAGCATCCACCTCCACAGGCGCCACCAGGTGCTCCCCCATTTGCATGTAACGCTGCTGCCAAGGGGGAGGCAAGCGCACGCGAGGCTCGGTTCCCCCCTGCGCATGCAAGTACGTGTGTGTTTATGTGAGGTGTGTGTGTCAAGTGTGTGTGTGTGTGTGTGTGTGTGTGTCAGGTGTGTGTGTGTCAGGTGTGTGTGTCAGGTGTGTATGTGTGTGTATGGAAGGGTGTGTGTGGAAGGGTATACATTTGCCTCAATGCTCTGCTTATTGTCATAACAGCACGGTTTAGTTTTTCCTCAGCTTTTCCCGCACGCCTCATACTCTGTCATCCTGCAACTGCACGTCCCATTATTCCCTTGACGCCTATCTGAACAACGTGCACACGCACACGCACACACACACACACACACACACACACACACACAGAGAGCGACTCTACAGAGGGCTGCAACTTCCAAGGTTCTCACCACGGCTTTGTACCATTGCCTTTATCCTGTGTGCTTGCTGCTTGCGCACGCTCCGGTGTATGAACCGAACACTATAGCCTTTGGCCTCCCTGGTTAATTTACTAAGGTTTTACACTTCAGCATACAAAATCCGTGACCTTGCTTGGCTAAGAGCACGCACTCGCTCCCACAGTCACCTGCAACACAGTCCAGCGTGCAGCTTCTGGTGCAGGGGTAAGGTCCCAGCCGCAGTCCGTGACAGAAGAAGAGGCACCCCCTGGGGGTGGGTCAGGTTGACCGTCATCTGAGCAGCTGTGGTGGGTGGCGGTGTCCGTGCTCTCAGATACATAATAGGAGCCCTGCAGGAGGGGCATAGAGGGAGATAGATTGTGTTTGTGTGCGCGTGTATGTTTGTGTTTGTTTGTGTTTTGTGTGTAAGTGTGTGTGTGTCTGTCTGTGTGTGTCTTTCTATATGTGTGCGCGCGTGTCTGTGTGCATAGGTGTGTGTACAAGTTTGTATTGCGTGCATGTTTGTGTGTGTGATTGTGTGCATATACAATATACAATCGCGCACGTGCACATGTTTACGTGTGCGTGCAAATTGGTTGTTAAGTGCACGTGCGAACACGTGACAGTGGATAAGAACGTGGGAAATGAACATGTTTCAGGCATTTGGGCCGAGCCGCTGTGTGTTCCCTCATATAGATAGACTGTTCAATCTCACCTGGAACCCGTACCCATAGCTGCTGGTGAGCCCGTACATGCTGAAGGCAGAGGGAAATTTAGGGTACTGAGACTCCACCGCATCCTGGTAATCCGCGCACGAGAGCGTGTGGCTGGAGTATTCAGTGTCAGGCATGACCATGTTGCAGCCAGGGCAGGACACTGTGCCCTCTTCTAGTGCATCCCTGCAGGAGGGGGTGCGTTGAATTCAGAGTGTTCAGGCAGTGTTGCTCTCTTGAGTCCGAGGAAGAGTACAGTAAGCGTGCGAGGAGTAATGCAGGATGAGCAATGCAGATTGTGTGAGCGTACGTGCGGCATGGCACATGTTTCGCAGGTATGTGTTTGCAATAGTGGGGCGGGCAAACAAGACTGAGTCAGCAGATTCTCCTTCCCGCTTACCAGCCCAACTGATTGTGCTCAGAGGTCCGGCATCTGAGCATAGGGGCTTTACTGCAAGGGCTTGGAAACTTATGGCAATTCTTTCTCCTGAGTCGTGATGCTAAAGGAAAGTTTAGAACGATGGTTATCTATATAAAAAAACGGGGGGAGAGGAAAAAGAACTCTGCTCTAGGGTTTCAAGCCGAGTTGTAATTCCCATCTTTTATATTTCATTAATATTTTTAGCGCAGGCCTTCGTCAAGCACAGCACAGCGATGAGCCCCTCCCTCTGCCTGCCGGCAAGCCTCATAAACTAATGAAAATTTAATGCTTGTGCGGGTACTGGGTAAGTCCTGAACAGTCTGTAAGTAATTATTAGCTGGATCAATCCCTGCCCGCAAGCTTAGCGCGTGAGCTGTGCCGACTCATCATTGCGACACCCTGCGGCTGTCTCCTGCATGGAACAGGAAAGGTCCCTTTCCATATGTGAGCTCAATGCACTTAGGGCACAAACTTACTTGTGCGTAACTTGCACACAACTTGTGCAAGTCAGTATCATATTTACTCATAACTACTCAAAACTTATATGCAACTTGTTGAGGAGTTACAGGAACGTTGCCTTGTACTTTAGGGGGGAAATTAATCTCCGCTTTTACTTCTGATGCCGCTTCTAGGCTGATCCCTTTAAATCAAAAAGGCAATTACTCACCGAGCACCCACAGACAGGATTAAGAGCAAAGAGAAGGAAGGTTGTGAGCTTGTTTAAGCATTCCTTCCTTATATTACAAAAAAGTGCGAGACAGCAAAGCCACATCTTTGAGGAAGACGCTAATTTGGCCGAGATAAAACAGAGTGGATCAAAGATCTGGAGGTGTAACTGGGACAGAACCGGCTCCTGATAAGATCTTATATTGGTAGGACATGGGAGGAATGATGTGTTCAGCAGCGTAGTTGGGAATGTGTGAGGAGTTATGTGAAAGGGCAGATCTGATGATTACAATACTAGCATGGGTCAGGAAAGAGTGAATAACAGGCCTTTTTTTATGAATTAAAACGTAAGCGATTCAAACATGTTGTGTTCTTTGGTATACGAGATTAGATCCATGTTCATTGGATTTTATGTTCCAGTGTTCAGACCTTGGTTTAAACATGTTTTGCGTTTTGGTGTTAACATCAGATCCATGTTCATTTGATATTATGTTCCAGTGAGTGTTCATACCTTTTTTGCGGTTTTTACTTAGCTTGGACCACAAAGCTTCAAGCATGTAAGTCAATGCAACGAAACAGTTACTTAGCAAGAAAGTAGCTTGCAAGTCAGCACTCTTGGAATATTGAATAGAGCTGCAGCCCCCAACCACGCTGACGACTAATGAAAGAACATTATAAATGGATGCCCACGTGAATAGTCGAAATTCATATCATTGCAGATAGGAATGCGAGCTTAACAGAAGTCATGGCCTACAGTTCAAACGTCCATCAGGTCTGTGCTTACAGTGTCATCTGTTGAAGAGGTGGGGGAAATCATTCTGCTACACAAAATATTGCGGACTATCGCCGAAGAGCAGTGCATTGTTAACTTCTAGGTACTAGAAAGTCCAACACACATCTCTGGCCACTTGCTTTTTGGACCGGAAGAAGGATGTCAAGGATGTATGAGATCAGAAAGGCGATAGACTTGCCAATTGTCTGCAGCTTTGCTTTTAGTCAGGTAGCTGCAAGTGGAACTTCCTCCTCAAACATGCCAGCACAGATGCAGCATCCTTGCTTCTCACAGCCTCCACCAGCCATGCATAAGCATATACAACGCTGTCTTGATCACGCTCTGATGATGATGATGAAGAAAAAGGGGCTGTGGAGAAACGCGCATCTAATCGTGCTTGCAGCTGCCATTTTGTGGTGACTAGGTCCTGCGGTGGGAGCGACAGGAGGTCCAGCAGCTTAAAAAGGGCAGGAACAAGTTCGTCCTCGGGTGGCAAGTGCCATCGCCCCCCTGCCTCGTGCAGCTCAGGTAATGCAAGCAAAGGCTGTGGGTGTTGTGTAGGTAGTGGGTGTGGCGGTGCGCCAGCTTGCTGGTTGATGAGGGAGCGCGCCATAGGCATGCTGCCTGCAGAAGGGTTTGGCTGGAGCTGCGTAAACAGGGCAGGTTGTGCCACTAAAGTGTGACGTAAGAATTCTGGTTCTTCTGCAGCAGCTTGTCCATAGACGGAAGTATAAAGTGCTGGTTCTCTCGCCGCTGCTGCTTCTGCTCGTATTGGTGGTGTTAATGCCCTCGGTGGCAGCAAAGGACGTGCTCGGTTTGATGGGGCAAGTTGGACGTGATGTGGCTGTATTTCTGCTGCAGGTCCTGCTGCTGCTGCTGCTGCTGCTGCTGCTGCTGGTAGTGGTGGTGGTAGTGTTGGTGCCCTCGGTGGCAGCAAAGGACGTGTTTGGTTTGAAGAATTAGGTTGGGTGGGATGTGCCTGTGTTTCTGCTGCAGGTCCTCCTGCTGCTGCTGCTGCTGCTGGCAGTGGAGGTGGTGTTGGTGGCCTCGGTGGCAGCGGAAATTTTTGGTTTGAAGGATTAGGTTGGGTGAGATGTGCCTGTGTTTCTGCTGCAGGTCCTCCTGCTGCAGCTGCTGGCGGCGCACTTAGCGGCAAAAGGGCACATGCTTTGTTTGAAATCGTGCTTTGCACACTTGAGGGATTGAGGGACTGCAGATTTGATGGTGGTGCTCTTAGGGGCGGCTGTGAAGATCGTTGAGTGGTGGGGGCCGTGGCTTTCAAATCCTTCTCTTCTATTGGAGTAGATACAACAGGTCTTGCACGACGCTGTTTGTGTGTGGACACCTGTGCTTGTGCTGGTGCTGGCTTTGGTGTTGGCGCCAATGGCGATGAGGGGGCAATCACAACAGGTAATGGTGTTGGGACCGGATGCGTAGCTGGTACCAAGGCATAAGAGAGCTGAGGGGCTGGCAGTGGTGGTGGCGTCCCTGCCCTGCTTTGCGCTTGTTTACGTGGCTGGTGAATTCGAGGCGGTGCTGTGGACATGTGTGCATGTGTTGGAACAAACACGGGGGGAGTCGATGCTGCAGGTGGTGCTGCTGCTGTGACTGCCATTGTTTGGTGTATGATTCTGGGTGTCAATGGGCCAGCTGCTGCATCCTGAAAATAAGTCGCGAACAAAAAAATTAAATCCCGTGATTTCCTTAATACCGAAGTGCAGAGTGGGAGGGACCTCTGGATGAAGGGACCCCTACCAGGGAGGATATTATCTGGCTGTGTCATCGTTACCAACAAGGTTATCCTTTTTTATTCAAGGTAAATCCAAGGGTTGGTGATTATAAAGTGAGTGGGTAGGCACGTTCACAAAACAAAAGAGGAAACGGAGGCAGCAAACAGGCAAAAAAAAGGAAGCGGCAAATACAGAAGGACGGCACCAGCAAACAGGAAGAAAGAAATTACGTGGGATGCACCTACAAACCTTTGCAAAGCATGATTGAAGGCCCTACAAAAGCAAAGAGAGTCAGTGTGCCGCTTTGTGTATTAAACTGTGAAAACCAAACAATTAGTTGCATCTGGAAAGAGGAATTTTGTGGTATGCCCGTAGCGTTCCGTACCATACAAAAACACATAAGCCCTGAAACACATGCTCACACAGATGACTGCTTGGCGTGTGCCCTCATTTCACCTTGAAATTTACGACATATTACAACAGTAGTAGAATAGATGATGCATAAAAGCGCACCACATTGTTGACAGACAACCGGATAGCAGCAGCCACCGCCTGGTTGCTGTCCATTAGCTTGAGGCGCTGAAGGAGAGGATCAGATGCGTAGTCTGCATTGTGAAAGGATGCCATAGACCAGGAGAACAATCAGTGAATACAGCTAGAAATGGTTTGACAGCAAATAGACCAGGAGAATAATCAGTGAATACAGCTAGAAATTTTTTGAAAGCAAATCGACCAGTCAACTGCAAGCATCACACACAACGACAATTTGGCTAGTGGAGATGAACTATTGTGTGAGAACTTGACTAACACGAACTCCATCGTCTGGTCATGGAGAATTCACTGGTGTGTATTTTATAGAGATCTGCAATTGGTTAGATTACCGTTTATTTGTAGCAAATTTTAAGGTTTTACGAGGTACGGATCATGTGTTTGAGCCTCAATCTAAGCGGAAATTCAGTGTGAGTGTTAGCAGTTCTGGATTTGGCGTTGACCTTCCATACCAGGCAATCTACCTGACAGTAGCACTGCAACGACAAGGATATGGATGTGAAACACCGGTCCGTACCTGAAGCTGGAAAGTTGGTTTCTGACTTTCCAATGGCGAGAGCTGCACGATCATAGTTCCTGAATTGCACCAAAATGTGAGAAGGAATGCAGACATGTAAACATTACCACCATGGACCAGGCAAGAATGTTGCTTTGTGTCCTGTGTCCTGTACCGTTATATGGATGCAGATCCATAACTTATCGGCATCACATTTGCTCATCAAGAGCTCAGCACTTCTGAACTTAGGAATGTGGATGTGGACGCTCCTAATGTAAAAGCCCTGAACAAGACAACTGCATACTAAACATTTGATTGAATAATGGATTTCCAGCCAACAAGCAACGCAAGAGAGCACAAACAAAACTTGCACACTTTGCGCTCACCAAGGACGCTTCCCAGCAAAAAACATGCGCAGATGCCACGCACCTTGCAGCATGAACCTCACTGCTGTAGGAACCCAGGTGCAGTTGTTTTCCCTTGCTGCTGCCCGCTTCAGGAGGACTCCAGATGTGCGCCTGACAGAGGAGAAAGGAATGTGAGAAACTTTGCAGGACTTTTTTATAATTGCTCCATCCATGTTCCTTATTGAATAAAGAAACGTGAGCGCAAAGGAGGGAAAGACAGAGAGATGGGTTTTTAAACAAGGCGAGTGTAAAAGACACAATTTGTAGCTACCGTAGGGACATGTACTCGTTCCGCACCCCTCAAAAAAAGAGTTATTTTTACCCTGTCCGCACCAATCCGCACCCCTCTCAATATATAATTTGGTGCTTGCCGCACCAATCCGCAGGGGCAAAATGCCCTCAGAACCGCACCAAGGGACTCAGAGGTGCATTCCATAACACATTAACATAGTTTTTGTCCAAGTGCACTGAGAAATATCATACTGAGTCTGGTTCTGCTGAACTCTGTCATCCATTGTACATTGTACATCAACTGGCACTGGTTTTCTAGTCTTTCTTAACTCAAGTATCATCACCATCCCTCTCCTTACTCTCGGGGGCTGATAGGGCTCTCGGGGCATGGGGGCATCGGGGCATGGGGGCTGATCAGCCCTATCATGATAGGGCTCTCGGGGGGCTCTTTCCCACTCATGACCCGTCAAAAACTCAAAAGTAATTATTTAAATTCAATCCGCACCAATCCGCACCCCCTCAACTATTTATATATTTCAGGGGATGTGAGCTCGCCGCACCCCCCAAAAACAATATTTTTGCGGCGTGATATATTGTTCGTACGGGTATTAATAAATAGAACCTGAGTGCAGGGTAACATGGCAAAGCAATGGTGCTTCCGAATAGGCCGTCAATAACCTCTATTGTCGCCAGCATTTTAAGAGTGCCTAGGCATTTTATTCCAGCAAGAGAAAGAGCCTCCTACAAATAGCAAAACAAGCACAGAGACGTATGACCTTGTAGTCACCCTGCACCCTAATACCTCCCACTTCACAGCATCATCTGGACGCCTGTGATATTGCTTGGATGGCGTGTGCTTTACCTGCGCGTTTTTGTCAACAGATGTATTCAAACACCTCTTTCATGTCATGGCTTTTGGCAAATCAAGCAGGTGCCCATGACTATGATTGGCGCTGCTAAGACTGGGCTAGTTCTAGTACCAAGCAGCTAATACACTGTACGCGTTGCCGCCTCTATCTCGTCCTGCGGTCGTGAATACATGCCCTACACTTCCACCCACCAGACCGACGCCGATAAAGGAGCTACTCTTGGTGGAGTGGGGACCCCGTGGCTCCCTCTTCCTGTGGTGCCATCCAGATCCGTTTGGGGATATGGATAAGTTGTCTGCGTGAGGCTCCATTAAGAAAGAACCAACTGTTTTAATTCGCTAATTATAAAGGGAATCATGAGAAGGACGCGGGTAGAGAGATCAGCCGCCAGCTTTTATTTTATTATTTTTAATAATTTTGGTATTGCTCGCAGTAGTTACAGGGTATTGCAATTCAGGCAAGTCACACTTGGTGGGAGCACGATGGGTAAGAACCAGCAAGGGGGAAAGCAAAAGACTAAGCAAAAGCATGAGGAGAAGAAGCTGTCCAAGAAGAGCCTCCACGAGGTAAAACTTGCTTGCATGCATGCTCTCAGAAACGCATACACACACCCATTCACGCATGCACACGCACACGCACACGAATACACACATGCACACATACACACACACATACACACACATGCACACACATGCACATATACGCACGTGCACGTGCACGTGCACGCACACACACACACACACACACACACACACACACACATACACACACACACACACACACACACACACACACACACACACACACACACACACACACACACACACACACACGCACACACACACACACACACACGCACGCAAGCACACGCACGCAAGCACGCACACACACACTCACACGCACACGCACATGTGCATTACTCAGGCCAAGGAAATTGAGCAGCTTGACAGTGAAATTGTTGCCGGCGCTCCTCCTAGTGGAACAAATCCTTTAGCAGCAACGCCCTCTGATTCTGGTGGCTACGCATCTGCTCGAACCTTTGAGAACCTGCCGCTATCGCAAGTGAGTTCAGCTTGTGCCTTAGTGCACACTGTGTGCGTGTGTGTATATGTGCTTGTATGCTTGAGTGTGTGCATACTCTGCCTATCTCTCCTACGCGTATATATGCATGGATGGACACACGTCTTCCTCACAGCATATACACACCCGCGTGCACACGCACCAAATATGTACACCTGTATGTCAGTGATTTCATGCCATTTCACGCATTGCAGTACACCAAGAATGGGCTCAAGGCTGCCAAGTTTGTGACCCTGACGGCTGTGCAAAGAGCGACCCTGCCTCACGCTCTGGCCGGTGAGTCCAAACACCATATGTACTCCATACCGTATATAGCAAACCAGGTGTTCACATAAGTTTGTGACCCTGGAGACTGTGCATAGAGCGACCCTACCTCACGCTCTGGCCGGCAAGTCCAAACACCATATTTACTCCATATATAGCAAGCCGGTCCACATAACTAGGGTTGGCCAGAACTGTGTGCACACACCGTATACGACTGTACAAACGGTCATTTCCAGCCAAAAACACCAGAGGTGGTCGACGGAGGCCTGAAAAAGGGGTACTTCTGAAATGTGAACTGAGTATGGGCGCCCCAGCTGGCAACAATCAAGCTCAGTACCCAGAGGCTGCTGATAGCACCTGAGCTTGAATGTTGCCAGCTAGGGTGCCAATGTATAATTTTGCGCGGCGTGAACCCTATTTTTCACCACCATTCTCTCATATCTCACCACCCACTGACCTAAATTGTGTCAATTTTTTTATCATCTAAATTTCGATAAAGAATGTCATTGCAAAAAAATGGTGCAAATGACCCAGTAGTTGGTCAGATACTCCAATTTGGCCCATTTCCCTTTAAATATCAACAAAAGGGGTGCCTAAAAGGTGGAAAACCAACTCTCACCAAATTTACTCTTTAAAACCCAGGATGGTTTAGTATCATAAAGGAAGTGCTGCCGTTTTGTTCTGGGATGAAAAGAGGCTCTGATTGGGGAGTGGTGGCCTAAAATGTGAAAACTCAGTGCCAAATTTTGAACTGGAATTCCACCCAGACCACTGGGGTGGTCCGATTGGCCCCGAACTTTGTGGGCCATTTAAATATGTCCATCAAATATGGTCTGCATCAAAAACATCACATTTCAGGACATTTGCTCCGTCGACCCCCTCTGCAAAAACACCAGTCATTTTTGCCAAAAATACCGTGTATGTAGGGTTGGCCAAAACCATATATATACGGTACATATAAGGTATTTTTGGCATGGAGTTCACCAAATATACGGTCATGTACGGTGTATATATACGGTTATGGTCAACCCTGTGTATATGATCGTGTATTTGGAGATTCTCCAGCTTAAGTTGTCGTACATTCGCCGTAACACAGTAGTGCCTCTGGCCAACACTATTATCGGTTGTCCAGGGGTGACATGATCTGTTTCCTCTATCAATGCTTTAACGTTATTGCCACTTATGTGCAAAATGTGTAGTGCCAACAGTGGAATATCAATTCAGTTTAGGAGATACTATGCAAGCATGGTGCTAATGTAATAACTAGGGCTGGCCAGAACCGTGTATGTACACCGTATCTGACCGTACGTATGGTAGTTTCCTTGCTTATAATACAGTGTATTTTTACACTGTATTTACATACGTATGTATGGCTTTGGCCGATCCAAGTTGTAACGCATGGATCTCTCTCTCTCTCTCTTTCTCTCTCTCTCTCTCTCTCTCTCTCTCTCTCTCTCCCTCTCTCTCTCTCTCTCTCTCTCTCTCTCTCTCTCTCATATGCAGGCCACCGTGAGGTAACTGACTATTTCATTCAGGTGTGTGGATTAATAAAAATTATCAACCCACTTGCCCCTGATCAGCCTTTGCATTCTCGTAACGTGACAGGTTGCAACCATCTTAAGTGCAGTTTATCTGCTTTGTTATTGGTGGTCTCTCACAGTCCCTTCCACTTGTTCTCTTCTTGCAGGCCCCTCAACCTCCCGCAAGCGCCGTGCCCCCGGCAGCACAGGCAAAGCCTCCACCACATGCCACCAAGTATGTGTGCAAAAGCTGTAGTGTGTGTGTGTGTGTGCGCGCGCGTGTGTGTGTGTGTGTGTGTTGTGTGTGTGTGTGTGTGTGTGTGTGTGTGTGTGTGTGTGTGTGTGTGTGTGTGTGTGTGTGTGTGTGTGTGTGTGCGCAAGACGTGCATAGCAGGTGGAACTTGCGTGTGTTTTGATGGTGAGGGATAGGGCTGTGATGAGAGTGGTGTGTGTGTGTCACATTCAGGCCTCCCCCCCCCCCTAAAATACCTTATACAGGTAGGCAACTTTGCTGACCTCCTGACCCTGATTTGCCTGTAACATTTTCGTTCTCCAAACATTACATGTTGAATTAACAGCTTCTGACATTGACCTTCTTGCTTTACAGAATGAAGTAGTCGACTTGACGGAGGACTCACAGCCTGAAGGTTGTCGATCTGACAAGGTAGACTTTGAAATCACATTAGCAGGGTTCTTGCAGGGGAGCGAGTTATGCCTATCACTCCCTAGGAAAGCATGAAAAGGAACGTGTGAGAGGTAGATAGTGTTGCGCAATGTAGTATGTAGACTCCGCTTGCGTGCGCATACTTTGAAAGTTGAGGCAGCAGCGTGGCTTGAAGATGGTTCTCGCTTATGTGACCAATGTTCTGGTGAAGATGAAGATGTTCAGAACGAGGTGCATGCTCTTTTATTTTGCTAAGACCATCGAGTTTGTGAGCTGAGGAAACCTTTTTTATTTCTGTTTACGCCTTTTTTGAGCACTTTCCAGCTGCCCAACCCTTTTTGCTGTGACAGGTCAACATCCAACAATTGTTCGTTATTTCCTTTCTCAGTAGAACACTAGACCTTTTCAATTCTCTTTCTTTTTGTGTTGTGGATTAATTTGTGGCTGGCAGAGACTAAATCAGCAGCCGATCAGCCAAACAACCTGGCTGAAGTCCCCCCCTATTGTAACCCGGTAACCCATTGTAATTTGATTCGTTGCTTTACCATTCAAAAGCAGTTCCAGAGGGTTTAACGCCGTCGCTTGATGATAAGCTTCAGGTTAATTATGCCGCAAACGCGGCGTTGTTTGTGATGCTGGATGAAAACTGAAAGCACCGTACAGAAAAACCTCAAAACTTTTTAGATCCTTATTCACTGGGAAATGAAGTTTCATGCTTTTTTATGGCTAGACTTCCTCTGACTGGGCTCTTTGTCTGCAATCGTCTAGTGCATGCCTTTCTCAAACCAGTGAAATATCGATCTTTATGTCATCAGTGCTTTCAAACTTCTTAACATCGAGGTTTGATTTGGACTGAAAACCAGCCCAATGTAAACATGCAATGCAGCACGTGAAATCCCTCTTCTGTTCCCAGATTGGAGCACCTCTTAAATGCGCTTTGAACACTGCTTTTGCTTTTCAACTCCCATTCTACTTGCAGGGTAATCCCTACTTGGTTTTAAATGATGATTTGGGAAAACTCCAGAGCTTACTTTCCAAGTAAGGGCACGTGCAATCCTGCATACTTCATTTCTCGTGCTGAATCACAACCTTTGACACACTGCTGAGCACTAGACACTTGTCGTGTGGATTTTATTGATGTTATGCAATAAAATTATCTGACTAAGGCATTACATTCTCATCATATGGTATAAGATTGCATTTGTGCTCCGAAGCTACTCCTGCCGGCCAAAAGGTCAGGGTTCAGACCCGTCTGGTGCGTATGTGTGCATAACACTGTGCTGATGGCCGGGCACGTTTGGGACACGGTTGAGGAAACGTGCTCAAACGTGTCTAGCTCCAAGTTCAATCAAGCCCCCCTGCTGCCCCCAACATGCATGGTTCGGTCGAATGTGATATGTAGAAACATAGATGCATATTAATGAAAGTGCGCGCGGAGAGCTCTGCGAGGCTTTGGCAGTACGACGCGTTTGGGGATGCAAGTTTGAAACTAAACTTGCACGTTTGCCTCCAAACTTGTTACCAAACGTGTGGCCAAACTTAAGGACAGAGGTCCAAACTTGCCCGAGTTAGAGCTCATGCTTGCAGCCCACGTTTGACTTTCATGATCTGTCATGTCACAATTTCCTATTCCTAGTCAACTCAAATAAGCATCATATTCGAGAAGATGGCCTCTTACACACTGACACCTTCAACATTCAATTAGTAACCCGTGTATTTTTACAGACAGTTCCGTGCTCCCAACAGAAGAAGTATACACAGAAAGCTAGAATTAGAAAGTATAAATAGGTACATATTATGTGCAAGAAGGGAGAAAGGGCTGGACGTTTTCGTAGTAAAAAGTGTCATTAATAAAAAGGATGACTTGGAAGGAGGCCCCACCATACACAGGACAAGAATTTAGTATATGCAAAAGAGCCAATGACGCAGTAAATTATGCAGAATTGTGCATGAAATGTCTTCAATCAAAAGCAGATAGTTGCTGTGTGCACAAGCATCTGAAATTCTTTTACTGCTAGGGGCCCAGCAGCACTACACTTAGCATGACAAGGTGGGCTAGAGAGAGGTGTCAGCAGCACTGAGCCGGTAAAAAGAGTAGACGTGCAAACAGCTTCACTCCTATAACTGGACAACATTGCTGCACTAAGCATGCTTGCGTACAAACAGGCCAGGCATTTGCAAGTGCCGATTGCAGCGTGGCTAAGTGCAGGAGGCAAGAGAAGCCAAAGCAACAAAGTAAGGGGTGGGGAGGGGGGTGGGGGCGTTGTTGGTGTGCTCCATCGTTTCTGGTCCTCTGATCACATAGGGCCCTTTAGGAAACACGTGGAGAAGAGACTCTGCAGGTGGGTGATCAAATCCGTGCGTGCAATGAAATAGTGCATTATATGTGCTTGCACGTGCGTAGAGTTCTAACAACCAATTTGATGCGCCGATAAATTGGTCGCACCCATTTAAAATTAGCATCGTAGAGGATCGGGTGCAGAGGGATATGAAATATGGGGGCACATGGTCCTGGATTACCCTGCCACTCATGCAGCAAAATAATGCGCTTGCACACGCACAGGTATATCATTGCCATTACGATGCGCAGATACATTGGTCGTGCTCGTTTGTACTCGTCCAAATTAAGATCGTAGAGGACTGGGCAATTTGGCCTGAAGGGCCTGTAAGAACCAGGGGATGCATGGTCCTGGCTTACCCGTTGCTAATGATGCAGCATTAATGTGTAGGTATGTAGTGATTTGACTGCTGCATGCAATTGGGTATTCTCTAACGGCAGGCAGACCCACCACCTCTGTGGGGCTCTGACTTGCGTAGGCAATAGTTTGGTGCCTATTATTCCAGAACATGCCACACACCATACACGTGTAAATACGTCTGGCCATCCCTCCCTACCTGTAAAGCAAAGGTCCGCCTTCTAGCAAAAGCTACTGCTTTTGGGTGGGGTACAATCTGTCTTCCTCAGTCCACTTCTCATGCTCTGCCCCTTCCAACACGATGGCGTACTGTGTGTGTGCGTGTGTACACATATAAATGTGTGAGATTATGTGTGTATACGTGTGTGTGCCTGTATGTTCGTGAGTGTGTATATGTATGTGTGTATGTGTGTGTGCGCATGTGTGTGTTTGTGTGTGTGTGTGTGTTTGTGTGTGTGTGTGTGTATGTATGTGTGTGTGTGTGTGTGTGTGTGTGTGTGTGTGTGTGTGTGTGTGTGTGTGTGTGCGTGCATGCGCGCGCGCTTGTGCATATGCGTGTGCCTGTATGTGCATGCATGCGTGTGTGTGCATATGCGCGTGCGTGTGCGTGCATTTCACGAACACGCGTGGCGCATGCGTGTGTGCTGCACTGGGGGGGCGTGCATGAGTACGCAGGGATCCCTTTGTGTCAGTGTGTTTGCATGCGTGTGCGTGAGTGCGTGTGCGTGTGCGTGTGTGCTTGTGCGTGTGTGTGCTCGCATGTTATGTCCCTGTGAATGTGTGAACTTGCAGGAACTCACTTGGAAGGGGTAAATGCTCCTGTCTACCGACACAACAGTTCCTGGGACTAGCTGTTCCTGACCACTGTTCCGCTGCACATAAAGGATCGGTTGGCCCTTCTCAAATGACTTTTCGTGTCCTTTTGGTGTCGTCCCGGCCATCAGTCCAATTCAACCAAAAACTACAGAGCGAGTGGCCAGGGATGTGAAACGTATATATTATTTTATGGCTGGAACATACAAATGCCTAAATTGGTTCAAAAGCATCTCCCAAAATTTATAACTGCCTAGTTATTTTTTTGGAAATAGTAGAAGTAATCTGGGGGGCGGGGGGAAACCGGTTTCATATGCCCAAGTTCAGGCAAGGAGGTGCTTATGGTGGCTTTTAAAATAATGTAAGGTTTTGGAGAGAGAGAAATATATTGGGCACTGAAACAAGGGGAAATGTGTTGGAGCCAGAGTAGTAGCAGACTAAATATAACTTAAACATCACATCAGCACATTGGGGGGGAGTGTGGTCCTGACTAGAACTGCAGGTATGCCATGGGAAGATATAATCCATTCCCCCTAGAGTGCAACTTCATGGCACTTGCCTGCGGGCTCCAAAGACCCCTTATCAAGATCTAGGGCCATCTATTACCTTCTCATGAATTTGCTTCCAATAGCACCTCCATTGGCTGGTGTGAGGTTTTTTTCCTTATAATTTTGTTATTCCCTACTCAGAATCTGCTTGGCCGATCAAAGTTTGAGTTATCTCGGTTAACAAGAAAATGTTATCCTTGTTTCCCCTCTTCCCAAATGAATGGCCCCGGGGGGCCTGCCCAATGTTTCTTATTTTTCATCACGAAATCTGGCAAAAACTCTCCATAGCACTATACTTAGGTTGTTCAGGGCTCCACATTCATTTACGGCGGTTAAATTTCCTGATGCTGATTTCTTGTTTGTAAATGTCGTGATGTTCATACTGCCATTAACGTGCTGGACATGCAAAAAGTGTGACACCCTCAAGAGCCTTGCCAACATGCAAGGTTGCAACGTATAGCTGAGGTCCCTCAATGTAGGCGGTTTAGGCAATACCATCAGCTACTAGTATTTGATTTGCTATGTTTATGAACGAAAGTACTCTCTAAAACAATCACACTCGCAACTCAAAGTCCTCAGATCAGATGGAGATGGAAGGGAAAGCTGGCTAGCCCCACCCCAGTCTTGATCATGTGGCTATATGTTTGTATTATTTAACGTGGGAATATATGTAGGCTGTTTGGGAGCGTCTGGCACACACGTCTGACCAGCACCATGTTGCCACCAGCTATAACATTTGGGTTTGATCGCAAACGCACATCAGGCAAAGAACTGTGGGTGTGCTTTGTATGGAAAGCTTGCTCCTACTCTTCCTCTGAATGGAGAGAATAAGGGAGTACAATATTTAAAAGCTGGAACGTGACCTAACACGGAATGTGCTACACCACTTTCAATGAGCACCTTCCAAGTAGGTACATGCAGAATTCAACGTAAGAGTTATAACAGAGATGATGTTGCCGTGTTGGTCAATTTTTGAGCGATTGATGCTGTGCCTTACAAGGAAATTCCATGTCATAACCTTGGTCGCACTCTTTCCAAATCAAATCAGTCTGCAAATGACTGCAACCTCACCCAACCCATACCGGCAACACAACCTCCTACAACAAAACTCCGGCCACTGCTTTTGGCGATGTATCTCATTGGAGCATTAAATGACCTGGGCAGATCTTGATCCGTACAAAGTGGCATGCCACCACTGTTTCCCCAGCTACTGCATGCCCTGGCTATCCCTTGATCACCCCTTGGTCACCCCTTAGTCACCCCTTAGTCACCCCTTCGTCACCCCTTGGTCACCCCTTGGTCATCCCGCCACCGCTCCTCATGAGTGAAGTGAGCGTGAGACATGAAACAGTCACTGCTGTCCTGGTCACCACCTTTCCACGTTACTCTCTTGCCCGGCCTCAAAAACCCCGGCGTCCCAGACGCTGCTAACTGCAGCAGGCGCATCCGGACTCAATGCCTGCCTGCTCACATCATCCATGCTGCCTCCTACCATCTCAGTCCCCCTTCCCACGTGCGGATACTGGCTGCTCACGTACTCCTGCGTTACGCCTCCCTCCTCACCTCTAGGAGTCAGCCTGCCTGCTGCTGGAAATGCTGCCGCCAAGTCAACGCCACCTACATTGACCACGCCACTACTCACAAATCCAGGCTCCTCACTTCGAGAAACTGGTGCCTGCGCGTTAGAAGGGCAGTGCCTGCATTGTCAAATGCACTCAGATGGACGAGTAAGAGTTCTTGACAGGGCATGAAAAGCAAAGAAAGCAGCAGTTTTCTTGAGGTTCAGTGAAAAAGGAAACTCGGCCTTCTAATAGTACAGATTGGAATATTTCTGAAAGCTGCTCGGATGCCTCCCATGCCTCAATATTGTTTTTCCTACAGCACAGGCACAGCGTAATGCTCTTACGTTCTGCTTGCGCCGTGCAATTTCTTGGCAAATACTCGCTTTTTATCATTTTGTGTGTTGGGCTGGCCAGAACCATCCATATATCCGTGCTTACGGCGTATAGATGGTATTTGTGGCAAGGATGATACCTTGTGTACAGCGACACACAGTGTGATTACAGTTCTGGCTAACCCTCATTATGCAGTGTCTTGGTCTACAACCAGAACAGGCTCCACATAAAAGCTACCTCACTTAGACACTATTGGCGTGCTTATGTGTGCTTCATTATTGCAAACAGGATTGTTTTCCTTGCTGCATTATTGTCCATTCCAGTTCAGACATTACTCTGTTCCAGAAGTCCATTAATCAATTAGTCCATTAGTCCATTAGTCGATACGTAGCAAGTAACCACCACTTGCACCTCACCAGCATTCAGAGCATGCAAATACTCGAAGAATAAAGTCATAGCATGAACAACATCACAACACGATTTGAAAGCACCCCTTATTCTCATTAAACTCAAGTCATTGTGTTCAACCTGCTGGCCGACTGTCTGTACCTGTTGTCTGTGCTGAGGGGCTTGCATACCGTTTGCTGGCTCTGTGTTGTTATCATCCAGGGAAACGGAACGTGTCATTGGAGCAGAGCCACTGGGGAGTGTGCTGGCATCTTGTGTATCCCCTTCGTTTTGGTGAAGGTGACTTGTTGGGTTGTCGGACCTAGCAGAGGTAGGAAAGCTTGTTTACAGAGATTTAAGTGCTCATTGTTGCTGGCAGGGGAGCCACATGACAGGAAAGAATGCCACTGAGCAGCAGAGAGACAGCATGGACTTAATCGGCATAGTAAATCGTTTTATAAATTCTTCCTGTTCTTGTGGCTTGTCGAAGGTAAAGAAAACGCCCGTTACGCAATGCCAAAGTGGCTCCTTCTATCTTCCGTTTAATTGTGTGGAAGTACTTTTGAATTGCGAGCGCTTCTCTTTATGTGAAAGGGTGTGTGTGGCCTCAGCCATGTGCAGATCTGCACCCAAAGGGTGGGTAGCGCAGGTCTTGCTGATTCAAACCTGAAATCTGATATTGTCATTGGTTTAGCCTAGATTTACAGCTCCGAAGAAACCCAGATCTCATCACAGTCCTTCCTTATCTTTGCCATTTGTGGTTATCATATCCTATATCCTATATGTGAACTCGCCTTGATACATTTCCAAAGCAGCATTAATCCTTCTTTTCACCTGGTACTGTTCTGCAAAGAATATGGCATGGGTAAAGGGCTGCCGGAGCGGGACTGTTCGGCGCCTGCAGCTGCAACCTCTGCAGAAGAACGGCCACGTCTGTGCAAGAAAGCATGTTATTTGCAGTGCCTCCTCTTCACTGTATTGTCCGAGATTGAAGCGTGTTGCTTGCAATGTGCGGTTTGTCGTCTGCAGCGTGTTGTTTGTGCTTAAATGGAATGCTCTGAGTTTATCACGAGGAGTTTTAGTACGTGAGTATACAATACCATGAAGATGTAGCAGGTGAGGGGCTCTTTTCAGTGGGCTGGCGCCCTACTAAGCACACTATCAAAAGCCCTATTAAGTGCCGTCACCTGATAAGTACTCTGTTACATGCTGGGTGTAATGCCACTGCCAGTACAGCCTTCCTCAAACCTAACAACCACCACCTCCAGCTCTACCTAGAGTCACAGCCACAGTCACGCAAGAAAGGAGTATCAAAGCTGTGTGTAACAAATATAATCCTGGAACACCCTCTTTTGTACACGGAACAGGTGCATATCAGCATCTTCAAGCAACGCTGAGGTTATCTTACTTTCCTAATGAAACAATAAATTGGTGAAAATAGGTTACAGTATGTAGAAACGCTTGCCTGCGTGCACACCTATAGCAAGGATCATTTCTCTGCATACCTTGTCCGCAACATCATATCAAGTACAGTTTTGGTATAAACTTTCTGTGCGACCCACCTGCTCATGTGGGCCCCCTTGGGTGGAGCGTCTTGTTGAGCTTCATCTTCCAGAGCTTCACCGTTGCTTTTGTAGAAGTATGGCACGGGGACGGGGTTCCCTTCATTGAACATTCCTGTGCACATGACAACATGAATTGGCATGCTGGAGGATGAAGTGCAAGACAGCTTAAAGTTACAGGACGGCTAGTCGTATGTTCAATTTGTATTTGCGAAGCATCTCATTCAAATTTAAGCCCATAAAACTAGCCACTTAAGCTGTTTCAACACGCAGCGCAGAAACACAAAAGCATCCAAACATACACGACGCACACTATTACAAGTAGGCAGGTTTACCCTTACCCATAAATTGTTCGCCTCGCTGCCCGCTTCCTTTGGAATTCCCATTGAGGAGAAGCTCGGGCTTTGATTCGCTTGCTGGCCCCTCTGCGTGTGAACGACGACAGGGGTGTGTATGTAACAAAGCCACAGCCTTGTCGCTTTTTACGAGCTAGTATGAGTAGCTCATCAAATACTGCCGGCGGCTGATGTGTCGGCTGTCGACTGATGATGCATGCATGCTGAATATTGCTCAATTGTAAAAGATATTTTATATGGTGCACATGCTGCAGCCAAATTACGCACGCACCTGGTAGATGAGGCGAAGTGCGTGGTTCTAAAGGGTCGAAGCCTCGGGGCACCTGGCGACACAGGTACTTACTGTGAGCCAGTGGATGTGAGGAAGATGCAGCACCCTTTCAACTGCAAAAAGCATACCGTGAAATCCATCGCTGAGTGCTGCCCCCTTTGAGTCACGGAATTATTTACAAATACGAATTGGAATGTACAATTACTACGATTGATTATTTTCACCGAATTAAACCGCCAATTTCCCCGAGCGATGTTTTAAGCCCTGTCCCTTTTCTGCCTTCATGTGTATTCGTATCTAAATAAAAATGTAAAATAGTTTACAGAGCGGCCGACCTGGCAAATGCCGGCAAGGCTATTGATGAAGCCTTCAGGATCCGCAGGGCTAGAGTGCTCGCCCCGTGTGCTCATCTTATCCTTAAGAAGAAACTGCAGGCAGTGGAAAACTACTCCCCACATTAATTGAGGAAGGCTGAGTTCCGTAAAGCTCCTCCACCAAGAGAAGAAGATAAAGATCAGAGGGGATCAGGAGAGTTGCAGGCTTGACCTGAAACCATCTCCTGATGAGAGTTGATAATAGTGCTGGAAAGGAGTGTGCGCCTGGTACGGACAAGTTTGGCAGCGTAGTCGATAGAATGAACATGAAACATGTTTCTTAAATCTTTGAGGATTAAGAGCCAGCTCCTTAAAAGCCTACAGCGCGTATTTGTTGTAGATGGTGCCACCCACACCCAAAAGGATAATATGGAGGGTAACAGAGGCTCCTTGAAGGGTGGAGCAGAGGCCTTTATGATGTTCCTGCACGGCGCTCAGCTGGTTCTGTGGTCTAGTGTCCTCACAGTACTTGATCTCGATGAGGTGAATGTCACGTTGAAGAATATTAAGATGTTTGGGTTGGTGCTGTCTGGGGAAGGTGGATCTGCTAATGGCGAGCGGTGCTGCTGAAGTGCTTCCATTTTCCCTCAATTGCCCCCTGTCACTCCTAAGAACCCACCCCCCTTCATTGTAGTCTGTTGCTTTTTTGTCTTCGCGGAGATGGGAGCAACCAGTACAGCATCCGGACGGCTGGAGGTAAACCTACTTTTGTTTGGGAAGCGGGGTGGAAAGAGCCACTTTGGCTTACTCATAGCTAGTTTCAGCGGTATCAGGGGTCTGAAGATTCTGCCTAGCCAGCCGTTAGCTGCTGCCTATATCGATGCAACAAAGCAGGATCCTAAGGAGCCATCTGGTTGATGGCTTTGAAAATCATGCTGCATGCTAAGTTGTGTCTCTCAGTTATCATATTTCTTATTTGCGTGTATTGGCATCCAGAAAGGATATGCAGGGCACTGTCTAGTTGAGGGCAGAGGGGGCAAGTTGGGCTTATTGAGTGCTTAAACCATACCACATGATTTTGGTTGTACAGGGTTCCTGTTCTGTATTTCATGATGATGCACTTGGCTTTAATAGGGACCCCTCTCCTTTTCTCTTTGTACATCAATGACATGGGCAGAGAGATCAGTGAGGGCATTGAGGGTGCCGTGACTGGTGATCGAGTGAATTGTGTGTCCCACATGCTGTATGCTGATGACCTTGGATTAACTA
>Ga0307947_1000371_pt1 | contig 30823 bp, 30 predicted proteins | sample OrgLakmetagen232_FD_201840 | JGI IMG/M metagenome (GOLD analysis project Ga0307947, IMG submission 201840) | Saline water microbial communities from Organic Lake, Antarctica - #232 | ecosystem: Environmental > Aquatic > Non-marine Saline and Alkaline > Saline | place: Antarctica: Organic Lake...
AGAGAGAGAGAGAGAGAGAGAGAGAGAGAGAGAGAGAGAGAAAGAGAGAGAGAGAGAGAGAGGGAGAGAGAGAGAGAGAGAGGGAGAGAGAGAGAGAGAGAGAGAGAGAGAGGGAGAGAGAGAGAGAGAGAGAGAGAGGGAGAGAGAGAGAGAGAAAGTGAATGTGCTTAGCAAAGATTGTTGTCTGTTGGTTTGCTTCAGTCTTAGTGGAAAGATGTCTTATGCTTGCGGTAGAGATCTGTAGTGTTTGAGAACAGACACTCAACTGTTCCCTTGCTCCACAATTTCAACCTACTTGAGAGCTGACATAACAGCAAGCTGCCAGACAAGGCCACTTGCGATCAAATTTAAATAAATGAAACATAACGCAAGCACCCTACCACACACACACACACACACACAGACACACACACAAAACAACACACACCTGGACCATAGGGTAGGCCAGCTTGGCAGAGGAGCAGATGACGGACTTTCCAGCCCACTGGGAGTAGATCCGACCCTCCTCGTCCATCTCCCACTCCACAGAGAACGAGAACCGAGGGGTGCCTGGGTTCAGGCTGTGCAGCAAGAGAGCGTGTAAGGGGGGTGTAGCAAAGGGGGTAAGCACCTCCTCGAGTCAGCAATTGAGAGGGACTCTACATGGATTGAGAGGTTACTTGGTCATGATGAGGCAAGTAAGGGGTGGTGCAGGTACTTGTTTTGCCTATGTGTGTGTATATGTGTGCACGCCCCTTGGGTGTGAATACATTCATGCCTCTGTGTGTGTGTGTGTGTGTGTGTGTGTGTGTGTGTGTGTGTGCACGTGCATGCATGCTCCCTGTGAGCACAGCGTGTTTGCATTTGTGTTTGTGTGTTTGTGTGTGTGTGTGTGTGTGTGTGTGCGTACGTGTTTGCGCGTTGGGCGTGTCTGTTGCATGCATGCATGTGTGTGAGTCTGTAGGTGCAGATACGTGTAACTTGATGCACTTTGTTCCTAGCACCTTTACCTGCACAGCTCCTCACACAGCAGACGCGGCAGCATCGGAATGACTCGCTGTACCAGGTACACACTGGTTGCACGCTCCTGGGCTTCCTCATCAAGAGCACTGCAAGCAAGTCAAGCGTACCACACCTCAACGCCAGCACTGTGGCAGTGGTGAGTATGTCACCAATTGAGCCACTTCAATGCAATTGAATGGTGCTATCAAAGGGTTGCCACCGTGAACAGCTTATGACAATGCGCAGAAGGCAGTGCTGCACAGTCATGTCAGAGTATGCACAGTAGTGCGTAACCTCAAAAAGCACGTATACCGTGCAGTCATGGTGTCGATGCTGTACCCATGATGCTTCCAGGTTCATTCAGTGGCTTCATTGACAGTGTACAAGGTACAAAGCCAGCGCTGACTTTCTACGCATGCGCAGTGTACTCACTTGCACCCCAGATCAAGGTATACGCCACACACCTGTTAGGGGGAATGAAGTGGGACACATCAGCAATGTGCACCCCCACTCGCCACCGACCCGGCTTGCCTTCCACGGGCTCCACGTGCATAGCATCATCCAAGTCTTTGGCAGTGGGGGGGTCAATGGAAAACACGCGGGATCCTCTGTGTGGCAGCGCATGCGGGGCGAGGAGGTTAGGTGATGCTCAAAGGTGGGTGAGTGTGTGTTTGAGTGTGTGCTTGTGTGTATAATGTGTACAGGGGGTTAGGTGATGCTCAAAGGTGAGTGAGTGAGTGCGTGTGTGTGTGCAAGCGTGTGCAAGCGTGTGCTTGTGTGTATGCATTCGTACAACACAACCAGGTATGGTGTTTATGCGTGTACAGGTATGTACCGTACAGACTTGGGTTCAGTCCGCAGCCCCAAAAAAATATTTTAGTTTCACACTCCCGCATCAACCCCGCACCCTGGAAATATTTAATTTACACCAACCCCGCACAGGGGTTTTTGCCTGACAGGCTCCAAAATACGCCAAAAACCCCCGTTTTTCAATCCCGCACCCCCAAAATAAATAGATATTTTTCGTGCGCGCAGTCACCCTGCAGGGCAAAAAACGATATTTTTGCGCGGTGATATAAAGTCTGTACGGTATGATGAGTTGTGTGTATGCGTGTTTTGTTGGAGCGTGCCATGCCTTGGAGCGATGGAAGCACCATTCTAGCAGGTCAGGTACGTGCAAAACAAAAGTTCCACCCTAGAGTACAGCCCTTAAGTACTAATCATGACCAAATACATTTAGTTGTGAATGACAGCACAATAGCAAGTTCCCTGAAACAACTTTCACACGCTGGTGCATGCTGCGTAAGTGCTCCAGGCCGGCCTCACTCACAACCTGCTTCTCACTTCATACGCAGGTGCACGCTGTGTGAGAGCTCCCGGCCTTCCACAAAACCTGCTTCTCACCATCCTACCAAAAGTAACCAGCATCCAGCCACTCAATTATGAGGTCCAAAGTATCACAGACCAAAATCCATGTCCGCGCAACAAGTCCTCTGAAGCCACGCCTAGTACCGAGTCAGAGCAGCTCACCTGAAGTCGCGCCTGCGCTGTAAGTCAAAGCAGCTCACCTGAAGTCGCGCCTGTGCAGTAAGTCCTCCTTGGTAATTCCCTTCCAAGGTGTGGGGGGCAGACACCTCTCCACCTCCTGGCTGAACTCCCCTGTCCTGACCCCCTCAGACTCTAGGATGGCGGCCGTCTCAGTCTCTATTTCCCCGGCCTGTGTGAGAAAAACATGCAAGAAGGACGCCAAGGTGCACGTAACAAACAAGCATTGATACGCGTAAAAATAGCTGGCTCCATACTCACCATTAAATGCAAAAACAAGGCAGAGCAAGTGCTCTATGTTCTATGTTACACAAATACATGCCCAAAATGCTGCACCTTCCAATGATAGTTCCATTTGCAATGGACCTAACCTATAGCACCAGCAACTCAGATCACCTGCAACAATATCAACCAACAACTACCTGACCCAAGCTCCCCTTAATTTGAACTTGCGGCTCAGCGTCATTGACGTCCCAAGACTCAATGCGCGCTGACATCAGGGTCCTGGCATTTGGCACAAGCACATGCGCCAGAGTAAGAGCATGCGTCTCAAGTGCGAGAAATGTTATAGAGTGATGTGATTAATGGGAATTTATGGAGGTTGTAGATAACTGAAAGATCTGGTAGTTTGGCGAAAAGGTTACATGCAGCCCACGGACAAAGCTTGTTTTAGCACGGGTGCCCAATTAATCATGACAGGAAGTGGCTGAGTACGTGCAGTGCTGAATTACTGCCCCATCAATGCAACAATATTTGCAATTGGTTTACAAATGCATATCAAAAGTTTACAGAGGTTCGGAGTTGCAAATTCATGAAGAATAGTCAGTCCTGACGGCACCTTTAAGTAAGAGCGAATAATTTGCTGCCTGACCCTGGCACTGTTCTACACCATATCAAATCACATTCCAGCACACATCTTCTCTGCTGCACAATGCGCAAAGTCAGAAGTGACACAACTCTGACAATGCTGAGGCTACCCGTCCTGTGCAAAATCCCAACTACCAGAGCCTTGACCCTGTTACCTCACCTGGAAGCTGCCTCCTCCTCAGGGCATGCAGCCTCGGCCTTCAATTCATCAGGCAGGTCACGCACTGACATGGGGATGACGATGCACCTGCACACCGCACAACGTTGCACAAAGTGCCGGCAGGCTCACTATTGCGGGTCCAGGTGTGGTGGGCAGGTGAGCATGCACTGCACCTCCTAATATGTAGGTGAGCATGCACTGCACCTCCTAATATGCAGGGGAGCATGCACTGGACCTCCTAATATGCAGGTGAGCATGCACTGGACCTCCTATTAAACTTAAGCACTCCAGGATGAGTGCAGGATCGGTGAGCACGCCTTGCTGGATAAACGTAGCTAAATGAATACGAGCACGCTTGCAACTAACACGCGCACACAGGCAGGCACGGCAGGCGCACAGAGGTTTATTTAATAACTTATTGCGCTAGCTCAGAGGGGACTTATTGCGCGAGCTCACAGAGGACTTAATGCGCTAGCTCAAAGGGGACTTATTGCGCTGGCTCAAAGGGGCCTAATGGGCTAGCTCAGAGGGAACTTATCGCGCGAGCTCACAGGGGACGCAAGCTCCCACCACCTCTGTGCACAACGCCTCTGTGTAACCGCACTTGCCTGGGCATGGTTGGGGAGAGAGGGATGAAGTAATACATCTGCTCTCCACCAAGCATCTGGCCCTTATCACCAACCTACGATCAAAGGTAAAGAAAATTGCACAGCTTTGCAAAGGTACTTTTTCTTTGGCCATAGGTGCCCTGGAATTAGGCAAGGCTTATGCCTACAGTTCTGACAGACACACTCATACAAGTACGCGTACATGCACACGCACACATGCACACACACAGCAGGCATCACTGCCTCCTCACCTGGATGATACCAACGAGTTGCTCACGGCGGAAACTCGGGTCTAAAATGCTAATCACACAGCCACAGATGCGGAGGTACCCAGGGGGCGCATCCTGCAACAGGGAGTTGTGTGGTGGGGTGTGAGATAGGAGTGGACTAGCTATGGTAGCTCCAATATCAAAATGCACACTTTGAACAGGGCGCTGCCTAACACAGCTGCCTAACGCAGTAGTATAATGGTATAGGAGAAATCAATTGAATATAAAGGCAAATTTTTCACTTTGAACAGGGCGCTGCCTAACATATGCTACTGTCTGTACACACCACAAAAGTTACATTTTGAGATCCTGTACAAATCGAGTACGGTGAACAATGGCAGCCAAGCAAGGCGCTGGAATGAGGTGCAGGCAGGAATACACTTGTGACGGTCGCATGACTCGGTATTATTCGGTCTGTTTGTATATGGTGTTTGAAACACATGGCTGCCACACACTCACTGTGGCGCTTCAGGTCAGCACACGCGTGCATGTGTGCACAAAGAGGTGACCGTGAGTGCCCACACCGTGACACACACTGGCAGGTGGCACTGATCAGACAGAAGAGTGGGGAAGGATGCAAGACACACTCGCTAAGGCACACACAAAGTAATATAGTACTCTGTGACACACACACGCACACACATATACACATACGCACACACACATACACACAAACACACACATACACACACACGCACACACACATACACAACCACACATACACACACAAACGTACACACACACACAAAGGGGTGGGACAGACTGAAGAGAAGTAAGGAAACAAAATGAAAGGCCCTCATTTTCGTGCTCTGATCAACCCACCTCAACGGCCTGCCTCACAGCAGCAATTGCCTGATCAGGGTTCTCTGCATCTTTCCAAGGGCTGTTGTTCTGCATTTTGGTCAGCACAAAGGCAGGGAAGTAAGGGCAACACATGGCTGGTACACGGATATATGTGTTGCGTAAAGAACAAATGGAAATCTGACTGATTTTTCCTTTTGAATCAGTGTTTCATCCAGTAACCTGCTCTGGCTTCACATAGTCATCATGCACACGGCTCTAAACATATCATTTTTGGCGCAGACTGGGTGGCACGGTATTATCAAAATACAATGTTGGTGATGTTATCATCCGCAGGCAGTTCATTCCATGTGAGCTTCTGCGCGTGCATACACACACACACACGACACACCTTTGGAGGCTCAACTTTTGTGCCAGGCGGCAATTTGTTGAAAGCCTTCCACCATTTATTCACAGGCAGAAGCTGCAGTGCGACATCGTCGCCCTCCAAGGCCCTGCAACCCAGTTTGTAAGACACAGCCCACGTAAGGAGGCTTGCAAAATCGACGTGTAGGGAAGGCCAGATTATTTTAGACCAGAATTAAAGCTAGCGTACAATTACTACTATTCTACTATTAGTATTCATTATTCATCTAATCCAACCGATGGCTACCGAGTGACTATCCCCTTATACAATAGCCATGATTCAGCACAGACACACAAACACATGCACACACACATACATACACACACACACGCTCGCGATTCCTGAAGGACAAGGCTTTCTGTGCGTTTCTCACCTGTTCTGCCAAAGCTCATCCTTGTCCTCCTTGTTGGTGATCATAATGTCGTGGGGGAGGCCAGGTACAGAAACATACCCCTCATTCCGGTTCCCAGCGTTGACCTGCACTCGCATAGCGGCAGGGACACGTGCTCGAGGCTCGTACAGGCATTCTGCTTCAACATGTTGCGCACTTACGATGCCCACACCTAGGCACAAAATCGCTTATCCATGCACAGGGTGCAAGCCGAGCTCCATTACTGGATGTGCACATGTACATACCCTGAATTTCCCACGGAAAGCCAGCCCCCGCTTGAACATGATTTGTAGCTGCTCCTGGGGCAGGTATGCTTTGTAGCCTCCTCCCTGCTGTCGCTGTTGTCGCTGCTGCTGCTGCGGCGGTGGCTGCTGCCTGTTTTGAGCCTTGTCCCTGCTCCATTCGCCCAAGGGTTGCGGAGGTGCTGGTGATGCTGTCACGTTTACCGCCCCCTGTCCCGCCCCCTGTTTCCTCCCTTTTGCTATAGCAGCAGGCGGAGTAGCTGGCAGAGCAGCGTTAGCCTTGTGCTTAGGGAGGGGTGCCGGTGGGGGCGGGGGTGGGGGCGGGGGCGGTCCTTGGGGAGAAGCAAGTGGAGGGCTCTTCTTTCGGCCTGCCTTTGCCCCCTGCTTAGTCTGAGCATTTGGGTGGGAAGATGGGGGGGTGCTGGCAACAGAGGACGTGAAGAAGGGAGCAGAGGAGCCTGCAGCTTGCTCCAATGCAGCCTGTTGTTGGGGTGGGGTGGGGTGGAAAAAGGAAGATGGGTATGATTTAGGCTTGAAGTTACCATAATTGGTTGGGGCCTTTCCAGGGTGCCTAGCAAGCGTGTGAAATAGTGAAACAGTGCAAGGTCAAGGGGGTTAGTCTGAAGGGGCAATGGAGGGTCCAGGCAAGGAGGGAGCAGAGAAGGAGCAAAACAGAAAGATTGGGGAGAAAAGAGGAAGGCGCCCATGTCATTACAGCTGGTTAGCCTCTCTACCAGAGACCTTCTTCTATCCAGCATATACATACTGTGTGAGAGCAGTTTAGTTTGCGAGCCTGTGGGAACCTTGAGATTTGTGATTTCCAGGTGATTTGTTTGATTCAGGAGGTGCAGTGTTGCATACTGTCTCGCCCAAACAGAGCCAGGATAAAAGTTAATGAACCATCCGTTTCACACTGTACATGTGAAGCTCAAATGATTTGTGGTCATGCATGAGCCCAGGAAATTTGTTGGGGGGGAGCCAGGAAATAACTTGAAAGCTGCTGCTCGAAGCGTAAGTGCGCATCTCCATCACAGATTTAACACACTCTTTGTCTAGTGATTTGTAATGGTCTCTGTTTGTAATTAAGGACTGTTCTGTGGTGTTTTTGCACAATCAGAATAGGCAAAACCAAAAAATCGGCATTCCCTTTCACTCCTCTTACTTTCTGCTCTCTGTAGGCAGGCACACACAAAAGCATACCTGGTATGCAGGATCCGCGCCCAACGGTGTATTATTGCGAAAGGGGGGTAGGTGGGCACGTGCACCTCCGCTCGGTGCTTCGTTCCTTGGCTGTTGTTGGACATGAGGAGGTGCAGTTGCTACAGCACCTAGTTGTCCACCTTCAACTGGAAGAGCTGGCCCCCAGTCATCTTGAGGGAGCTGGCCCCCAGTCATCTCGATGGGTAAGGAAGAGAAAAACACAGTCAATAGACCTCAATGCAAGTGTTTAAAATATCTACAATTTATATTTGTAAAGCTAAGCTCAATTTCTGTTTGCAAAGATTATCCGTTTTCTGTTCTTCTGTTGTTTCCTCAAAAACATGTTCGCGCTACAAAATATTTCAAATCGCACCAATCGAAAACATGCTCTCCAAGCGCTTCTACTGTTTTGCCGCTGCAGCGGCCCTGCTGGTCCTGGGCAGCGTGACCCTCAGCCACGCTGCCACGTCCAGCACGGGCAAGTCGATTAACCCTCCTGAAGTGAGTGTTTTTGTGGATTCCAGCCTGTGATGAGACCCATCAAAAGCACCATCCCATCGGGTTGCTTGCTGGTTCACCTCCCAAGCCTAACACTCGTCCCTTACACTTGCCCCTCTTGCAGCTTGAGGAGATCACCAACAAGGTGCGAGCCTTATCCTTTGGGGGGGGTGCATGCCTGGCCGACCTTGCTTGCCAGTGATGCTTCGCAAAACACACACACACACACACACACACACACACACACACACACACACACACACACACATACATACACACACATACACACACATGCACACACACACACACATTCATGCACACGCACACATTACACATGCATACAAATACACGCCACACATTTTCACATGCATGCACACACACAACACGCACACACTATACACACATCCAGGTTTTTTTTGATATCGAAATTGGCGGGAAACCAGCTGGTGGGTCAGGGAGTTCTGGTGGAAGTGCTCTCTGCGCTCCTGCACGTGGCATTATCTTCAAATGCCTGTGTATGATCATAGTGCACCTCATAGCCAAAGAGATAAAAAGAAACTGTCTGCCTGAGGAAGGTGGTACTACAGCAACTGTTTCCCCTTGCGCTGCTTGCCTTGCGTAGTTCTTGTATTGGATCACATACCTGAAACTGAAAGCTGGCCCTCCCTCTGAGTGACACACATAGACATACACAAATCCACTCGCATTTGCACATGCACACACACACACACATACACACACACACACGCTACAGGTCGTGTCATCATGGGTCTCTTTGGCAAGGCAGTGCCCAAGACTGTCGACAACTTCAGGTACAATTGAAGGCTCAAAAGCAGTTAAACAGCTCTGCACCATCCAGTGTTTGTATGTACCGGTAGGCGTATGTGTCACACAGACCGACTTGCGGGTGAGCTTATTTCGTACTTGACCTTGTTCTTTGTGACAACCACATCTTCGTCACATGCATTTGTCAACTTGCAGGTCTCTGTGCACTGGCGAAAAGGGCCAGGGCACATCTGGGAAGCCCCTGCACTACAAGGGTGAGTCCAGAAGGCTCTGAGAAGCACGGACCACCGCTAGTTTGCGCCATGCTTGCACCTGTGTGTAGTTACTTTCCCATCTTTATTAATGGTTCAATAATTGTATTGTCTGTAACCTTCTAACCTTAGTGGGAATGGTTCAATAATTGTATTGTCTGTAACCTTCTAACCTTAGTGGGAGGGATTGAACAATAGCGACCTCACTTTGTGCCATGCAGGCTCCTCCTTCCACCGCATCATTCCTCAGTTCATGATTCAGGTGGGTTTGGAGGTTCATTTCTGCAGTTATATCGAGTGGTGATGGTAAATGTGTATGGTGAAGCTGTGTCTACGATTGCACTCTCTTACTGCTACCCCGGCTCAACCGATACCAATACTTGCACTTCAAGTGCTCCCGCAGAGCTTCAGAAAGCTAGTGCGTTTCCTCGCAAGTGAAAGCGCCCTTATACAGGAATTTTTTGGAGCGTAACAATTCAAAATAATATATGGTGTTTTACCCCATCGCAGGGTGGCGATTTCACGAGGGGCGATGGCACTGGTGGGGAATCCATCTACGGCTCTCGCTTTGCTGGTGCGTGGAGGAGGCACGGTGGTTGTGCCCTTGTTGTAGGCGGGCAATTTTGCAGAGATGCTTGCGTTTTAAGAAGCCTAGCTGGTCTGGTGGTGTGTGCCAAAGGCCGGTGCGTGCTGTTTGGTGGTCAAATAATGTGGGGGAAAATAGAGCTTGCCTCCCTCTAGCCTTCCAGGCAGGAGTGATGTTAAGAGTGTCTGTCATACATGAAGCATGCCGGTTGCTCAGTCTAACGTCAGGGTGTGGTGCATGCAATAAAATACCGTTGAATGGCAACAACCTGCCACAAGATTACAAGAAATCAACCTGCCTTGAGGCTGTTATGTGCACGCAATGGAGGCACCATGCACACACATGCATCTCAAGCAAAAATCCATACCATGAATTTGACCGTTTTCTGCAGACGAAAACTTTAGCCTGAAGCACGCCGCCCCTGGGTACCTGTCCATGGCCAATGCCGGAAGTGACACCAACGGAAGCCAGGTACCTGTTGCAGGCAGTTAGCTATCTGTTTGCAAAGATTCATCAGCTAGCACATGGCTGTATAACTCTGTGCTTGTGTTTTTTACATACATCCTCATCCTTGTTAAAACCCAAGTGCAAATGTTTACGTAATTTTGTGTATGTGTTTGCTGGCACACATGTTTTTGTATATGTTTGCTTGTGTGTGTGTGTGTTTTAACAATCGTCTTTCCCACTCTTTGCCTTCCCAACTTATTCTTGTGCAACACCCTTTTTTGCATGTGTGCAGTTTTTCATCACCACAGTTGTGACCTCATGGCTCAATGGAAAACATGTTGTGTTTGGCAAGGGTAAGTGATGGAAGGGACTGTCCTTTTCAAAATTGTAAAAAGGTTTTACTCAACAATGCTTCAAACTATCAAGCCATAAGCCTTGCTACTTTGCAAGAAATGTTAGCACAAACATTGGTTGACTCATCAATCGCTTGAATCTTTTGCTTTGCAGTGATTGAGGGCATGGACGTCGTGATGAAGGTGAGTGTGCTCTCTGCCAAGAACCTAATGCCTACTCAAATTTGATTGGTCCTGTCTACAATAAAAAATGTAATTTCTTGCTGGCTTCTCTAACCCTTCTTTCTTGTCAATTTAAAAAATTGAAGCTACTTGAGCTCCTCATTAAACAATTAGGCTTTGTCTTTAAACATAAAGACCCTGCCCAGAGCATTTGGCAATTCTGCGGATGCAGCTTGTTTCCTAAGCAACGTCATGTTCTTACATTTTCCCCTTTTAGCACCCAGTAGAATCCAACATAGCCAGAGCGTGATTGTTTTTAGAGATGTTGTGATAATGAGCAAGAGCTACCCATGCTGCGAGGCTATCTTGCACATTGCCTTGCATTTAAGAAATAAGCAGTTCTTGCATGTTGCTATACACAGTGCTGCAAGAACATTGCAAGCACTTCTATACACACAGGTCTTTATTTCTGTGAAGACGATTGTTTAACACAGCTTGGCTTTATAGAAGCTATAAGCTACTTTGAGTGGTCAAGACGTGATTCCATGCGTACTTGTCTTTCCTTTTTAGGTGGAGGCTGCAGGCACTGGCTCTGGCAAGCCCAAGCAGAAGGTCACCATCGTGGATGCTGGAGAGCTGTAATGCCTGGGAAAGATGAGCTTGTGTGCCGCCAGCATGATGCCGGGCTTTCTTTCTTTATAGGTTTAGTTTCAGAAACACTTGGAGCAGAGGGGCGTGATAACTCTTGTTGTCTCCTTTTTTCCGTTCGTTGGCGGACCTACTAGTTTTTTCCTGTCGCTTATCGTAATAGTTACGCGATTTTAAGTCTGGTGGTTCTAATTGTGCCTGTGGTGCAAAATCAGTTTAGACAGAAATTCCTGTTTTCCAAAATCATGCTTCATCTACCGTGAAGATACTAGTAGGAATGTGAGGAAATAATCAACTGCTGGTATTCGAGGTTCCTCGCATCGTAAGTAAAATAAAGAGAAAGGGCGACCCAAGGAATTGCAAATTCCCTCATGATTTAAATAACAGAGAACCACAGAGGAATGCCGTTATGAATTAATTTGGCTGGCCTTGCAAAGCCCAAATATTCGACAAATTGTGCTAATCATTTTTGCACCTCGCAATGAGTAGGAGTCGAAAATATCCCCATGGTATGTGCCGTATTCTACATTTTGGAAAAGGATTCCGAATTTAGCAGTTAAACATTTAGTTTCCGAGATTCGGAGGCGCTAATATCGTTAATATATATATATTATACTATAACCCACTACTTCTAATACGTGAGATTGAAGAGCCGTACAATATGGAGCCCGCGTCTCCTGAGGTAATTATGTGCTATACCCACTAAGATTGACTCCTTTTTACGAATACATTGCTCCACCCTGATCTGGTCATGCCTAATCTAGCTGTGACAAACACCGTTTTCAGGCTGTCTCGGCTGCCATCAAGCCACAAGAGCAGGCTAGGCAACCTGGGATTGAGGAGGATATGCAACCAAAGTAATTATGAACAGTTGTAAAAGAAGTGCTGCAGGCAAAAAACAAAGTTTTAATAGCAAATGGAAGCGATCTGCACCCACCCAGGCCGTATATCAGGCTGTCATGTCATTTGGGTAGCCAAGCAAAAGAGCTCTTTCTCAGGTTTCCCTTTGTTCATTTGTTGCAGCACAAATTTCCACTCCTTTTCGAAAGCAGTGCACAAAGTATTGGGTGGCCTCTTGTATCAAACACAAATTATTGTCTGCTTTCCGCTGTGGGCAAGAGTGCATTGAACTGTACTGTGCGAGGGGTGACTTAATGACTTGATTACACTGCTGGTTATTTATTACTCTCACTCAGGCCACAGAGCATCCGCCCAAATTACAAGGTCAGTGTGACGCCGTGCACTTTCTATAATTGCCGAATCTCGTATAGTTCCCCTGATCCAATAGAATTTTCAATGCTTGTTCCGATCTGTTCGTGTGCGACGAGCTTGTAAACAAGCAGCACTAATTTGTAACTCGCACACGCAACCACATCATCAGTAAAGTGTTTGTGCATTGAACCTGTTCTGCAGGGTGCGGGCAAGCTTGCAGGCAAGGTAGCAGTCATCACAGGTAAGGAAATTAGCCAAGCACAGCCTGGTTTTGGAAGCAGGTTCTGACGAGAAAAGCAGTTTTAGCTTCAAACCTCACGTCAAAACTGTGTATTTGCACAGGGGGAGATTCGGGCATAGGCAGAGCAGTTGCTGTGCACTTTGCTCGTGAGTCCGCATCAGGCATCTGTATTATGTACAAGGTAATACGCGCTGTGTGCTCATGCACAAAAACTGGGTGAGCTTGCTGCCGTGCCAGCCGTGGCCACCTTAAGAAGGATGCCTAACTCAGTCATTATGATCAGTCATTTATTACTGAATGACCAAAGAGAATACACGTCCGAAGGATAGCATTCACACACATACACGTTCGCAAGGAGTGGAATGACGCTCATTTTGCGTTTTAAATACTGGAGTGCAGGATGAGGCAAAAGACGCGCAGCAGACAACTAGTATGGTGAATGCTGAGGGCTGTCCGTCCTGCCTGGCAATCGCTGGAGACATTGGGGATCCTAAGGTGCAAGAAATTGGTTGATCATGTCCCTGTAGGTGTATTACTTCCACCTCCTACACAGCTGCAGTCACATGTAATTCCACACATGCACAATTTTGTGACAGACTATCTTCCTCAAATTGTGCGCACGTACCACCTTGAAACTCTGCACCACAACAAAATGCAACGCATTACAAATAGTGAGGTTTTACAATTTTGTCTGTGCTTCAATAACCACGGCATTATCTGCACAATTCCCAAACCAGCCAATTAGCACTCAGCACTGTATTCCATGTTTGGAGCCAGAGTTCGTTCGATCAGAGAGTGCTGATGTACAACACAGTGACCAAATAATCACAGCTTGCCTTCACCCCATTGGCCTGCAGGTGTGTGAGGATGCTATTGCTTCAGTGGTCAAGGAGTTTGGCAAGCTGGACATTTTGGTGCTGAATGCTGCAGAGCAACACTTGCGCGACTCCATCACAGACATCTCTCCTGAACAGCTGCACAGGACATTCAAGACTAATGTTCTGAGGTGTGTCCCTTGCTACAGTTTTAACAGAGGGAGTCAAGCAGGTAGCATAAAGAAAGGAGCAGGTTTTCTTGAAGTATTCAAATATAATGCAATTTTTCCTCTTTTGCTGCAGCATGTTTTACTTGGCCAAAGCTGCACTACCACACCTGAAGCCTGGCTCTTCTATTATCACTTGCACCTCAGTGGTTGCGTACAAAGGTGAGAGGAGGCACCTGGATCACAAAATAGGTAGGTTGATAGTTTTGAGTCGCTTTCTTCTGTTTCAACAAGCAAATGTATGTTCCTACATGACCACAACAAGTGACTCAGCATATTGGTATGCTTTCCATCATATTTAATAACCTAAAACAATGGGATTGGTGGGTCGGAGAGACCTACCAATCCCATCATCTTAAGATCACCCTCCAAGCCATCGGAGGCAGCTAAGTGGTGGCCGTCTAGCAGGCAGAATTGCACGACTTGCCAACAGGCGCATTCCTTTAATTCATAAGTGACCCACTTGTTCCTCAGGCATGAAGCAAAACCTGGATTACGCATCAACAAAAGGCAAGTACCGTGTCTTGACGCATTGCCTGGATTATTCATCAACAGAAGCTTAGTGCCATCACTGACATGGAATTGATTGAGTAGGGTAATATGCAGACGCATGAAATGTTTCGTGTTTAATGTCGTGCTAGCAGTTTGAAATATGAAGTAATGACAAGTTCATCCACCCAACTTCTACACCCTTTTTTGATGCTTTATCCTCTCAGTCACATCTCACCACCTTTGGTGCTGCAACAATCCACCGTGGCTGTAATCTACAGGAGCCATCGTGGTGTTCACAAGAAGTCTGGCGGAACAGCTCGTCAGCAAGGGAATTCGAGTCAATGGAGTGGCGCCAGGTAAAGGGGTAGCTGAACTAGCTTAAAGGCTTGAAGGCTCGGCTCGCTCGTGCTGATGGGCTGATTACATGGGAGCTCAACTGTCTGTGCTTGATCCTGACAAGTTAGCTCACACGCACTGGTTAACATATGTGCACTCACATATAGGTCCAATTTGGACACCCTCACGCACTGGTTAACATATGTGCACTCACATATAGGTCCAATTTGGACACCCCTAATCCCTGCTACCTTCGAAAGAGAAGGCGTGGCAGCGTTTGGGAGTGAAGTGCCCATGAAACGAGCTGGGCAACCCTCAGAAGTTGCGCCAGCTTTTGTTTTCCTGGCTTCTAATTGCTGCTCAAGCTACATGACAGGTGAATAATCGTGTTGTGCAGAATGGAAGACATGATTCGTCCCTGCTTAGGGTCCAAACAGTGATGGGGTTTTAAGCTCCCGCCATGTTCATACCAGCTAAACCTTAGGAAGTACAAGAGTTGCAGCCTGCTTGTTTTGTTATCATATACAGCTGCACGACAGAAAGTGTGACTTATTCTGATGATCAGATAATCAAGCACCTTTAATTTACTGTCCCCTTGTGCAAAACCTGGAGGTCTGTTGGGCTGGCATCATGGAATTATTACGCCCCTCACCAACATCACTGCTCAGCCTTTCTTAATTTAGTGAGCCTGCACTTAGGCCATCCCCAATATTCCGAGGACAAGCTGTGGGCAAACTAAAATTAGTTGTATGATCCTACCTGCCTATGCAGGCCAGGTACTGCACCCCAACGGCGGCGATCCCGTATAAGAAGGCGCCTATTTGATAGAGGAAGTGAATCTTTTAGAAGAGAGTACTGTATAAATGACAGCATTTCAATGAACACCGTAAATGATCTCAGGTTCTGTATTGGAGTTTGCACAATCTAGAAGCGCTTTGTCTTATTTAGGCTGTATTTTTGCCCTTTGCTATGAAATGTGGTTTTAATATTTGTGTTGAAAGTGACTTAAACATCAGCCTGTTTACACTGTGCGAATCAAACATCAAAATGTTAAGAAGGTTGAGCTCTACGTAGCGCAAACTGTAGCAGCACCGCAATAAAGGCAAGGATGTTAGTAGTTTAACCATATCAAGATCTGGAGACAAGTAGTACAGTACCAAATAACTTTTAAAAGTCTGAAATATTTGACTGCCCATTATCGGTTCCGCTGTTGGGCAGAGGAGGCTTTACATGCTCTTCTTAACTGATGATTTAGCATTCCATTTATAAGATGATGGCAGCGGGCTCTACGCCGCATTGAGGCTGTATGCGAGCACTACAATTTCGTAACCGTCTAAACGAGTTATATGTAATAAATTGATGAAGAACCTGTGCAGATATTAATGTCTAAACCACTGCAGACAATCAGCGGCGTCCAAAAGCTCAACCCCAAGGAAGACGTGGGCTTCTTCAACGGCAAGAAGAGTGCAAGAACTTTTCACATTTTTGTGAATACTTTGAAAGAGCCAGTGGACCTGTAAGTCACACACGCACACACACACACACACACACACACACACACACACACACACACACACACACACACACACACGCGCACAGACATTCACATACACACACATACACATACATACATGAGCACACACAAGTGCACACAATTGCACACAAGTGCGCACACACACGCTTACATGTATGCGCAAACGTGCACTTGCACACAACAAATTTGCACAAGTGCACAGACACACACACATACACTTGCACACACTTACAACACAACACATATGCACAAACGCACAGAGAACACAGATTACGCACATACGCATATCTGACATGCCTACACACACGCACGATATACACGCAAACGCAAACGGACATACCTTGACTTACCCCAGGCACACACGCACCACTAGACGTAGAACATGTTGCATACTCACTTCCAAGCACACTGTTAGAGCACGCTGCTTTTACAGGAACAAGCACTTATATGCTGTTACAAAAGCTCAAATATGTCAGCGCATGCATGCGCGTATGCATAGAGATACATGTTTACTACCTATGCGCACAGGAGAGATGCAGCAGCTGTGTGTGCAAGCTTTGACCTCAAATTAGTTTGGGGTTAAGCAAATGCCATCAATTAAAGGCACCATATAAGGCACATTCCATCATTCCACAACAATGGAGGCTGAATCATTCTACGGAACTGCGCTTGCAGCTACTATTTCTATGAGGGCGGCGAGATGCTGCGTGGCTCCATTGAACCGGGAAGCAACCTGTACGTGGGGACGTACATCTTCCACCAGGTGTGTGCTCCATTCTCAGGTGTGTACAGCCGGCCAAAAGGCTTGTCGACTGCCTTTGTTGCCTTCAGATGTCTACACAACAAGTGCATCTCAGTCATCACCTTGTTTAGCAAACACCAGGGTAACACACTTGCACACATCGCAACTTGTGTGCTGGCACATTTCACAGATACTTGACACCAAAAACTGTTACTGAGTTAAGTGCAGTCACCGTATTTTGCCTTGATGTTAATGTTGATAAGCAACGGACCATAAAAATCCCTGATCCCTGCGCTGGCAAAGTCTTCACCTGTCACCTGCCTCGCAAAAGAGGCAAGGAGGTTAGACAAGGGGCGCAAGTTTGTGCAGTCTATGTATCTGTGGAGCTGGGCGGAACTCGAGGCGCAATTCTGGCTAACTATTGTGGCATGCCCAAAGGGCCCTCCCTCACCCCCGATTCCTCAAAAACCTTGGATCAGAGCACCCTCTCGCATTTGTGCACTCACCGGCATCCCCCTCTTGGTCCTGTCCTGTGCTCCAACATGCAGAAGTGGCAGGCAGGCAGGTATAGAGGAAACAGTGCTGAGCCGCTGCTCCTTCCTTTTCTCATTGCTCGTTGCTGTCACAAGAGCCCGTGTGTGCAACCAAATTTTTCAGCGAGGCCCTCTGCTCTTTGCCTGCAGTTCAACTATGTAGCGAAAATAATTGTCCCTTCCTCACACTCCAATCCGCAGTGGAAGGTGAAGCGGCAGGGGGACAAAGCGCTGCTAGGTCTGTATGCCGGCCAATCTGCCATTGTCACCATTCACCCACGCGGCTGCTCTGCCACCTACAATGCGGGTACGGTGGACTGGAGAGATGTGGGGGACGCCGACTGTACCACCAGCATACCCACGCCCCATGGGAACTACGCACTGCGCAGCTCGGTGCAGGGAATGCAAATCTGGGTGCGTGTGTGTGTGCGTTTACGCATGTGTGAGTGAGGGAGTGTGGTGCTACCTTGGTGTGTGTGTGCCTATGCTTGTATGATCAAAAATGTAGAGACGGAGATGGAGGGAGTGTTGATTGCTTCCAAGGGTGAAAGTGTTCTGCTCTAGGTGTGCATACAAAGTTTAATGTCTCTTCATATGTTAAGCAATGATTCACACACCTACATACTACACTAGCACACACTGATCACGCACGTGTTGCTGACCTGCTCATGTATGCCTCAACTTAACTCCCATGTCACAGGCTCTGCAGTGCGTGCCTGAGAATGCAGTGGAGTGTTTAAATAAAGCACACACGCACATTGGTTGCTGACCTGCTCATGTTTGTCTCAACTCGCATTTCACAGGCGCTGCAGTGCGTGCCTGAGGATGCAGTGGAATGCCTGAAGGTGCTCGTGAACTGCATGTTAGGAGCCTGCCCAGCGGGCGTGCTCAAGCGCATGCTGCGGCACCATCCATCATTTGGCATTTTCGGACGAGACAATGTAGTGTCAGGTGAACTGATGATGGCCGACAGCTAGGTTTGCATGCTTACATAATGACGTGCATGGGTCCATTCCAGGGAAGGTGTGTGTGTGTGATTGCTTGCACATAGCGTCCTTGATTTGAATGAGAGGTGATGCTGTGTCGATTGAGCTCAAAGCTTGTGTGCACGTGAGTGAACGTTTGAGCGGGGAGCGCTGCCTACCATTGTCCGAGCAGCAACCCTAGGCAGCTAACTTGCTGCAGGAAGCAGATATTTATAAATGTAAATTTTAAATGGTGTATGCACGCGTGTGGCTGGTGATCTGTTTACATCTCCTGTGCGAGCCCAAGTTATCGGTTCAAGCGCAAGCACCCGCTTCAGATGATGTGTCAACAGGCATTCCCTTGTGCTTCATACGTAGCATGCTTTTAATCCACAATAATTTATACGTATACGTACTTGCGTATTTGTGACACAGCATGCTTGTGTGGCCTCTCCCTCCCACCTCACAGATCTGCCCCCTCACTCTTTCATGCGCTTCAACACCAACCGTGACCTGGACACCAGCTCTCGTGGTTTGGGGGCCACGCCCACAGTGCCGGTCACCAGCTGCGGGGAGGAAAACCTGACCATGAACGATGATAAGTAGGTGGCAAGGCTTTGCTTGATCTGTGTTACGGACCAGGCACGTGCCATTTCACGCCATGACTGCAGGCCACGGTCACCTGCAGTTCCTGACTAGCACACCGTTCGTTGTCATGCTGTGCTACCTTTTGCTCAGAGCACAGCAGGTGCGACTCCGCTCTGACTAGATGATAGCTATTGTGTGCATGTAAGCGTGTGCACGTTTGTGTTTTCTTGTGTGCGTGTGTAGATATCTGTGCGTGTGTGTACCTCTGAGTGTGTATGTGTGCGCGCTTTTGTGTGCGTCATCTGAGGACTGAGTGCACAGAAGATCATTCGGCAGGGAAGATGCAACCTCTCTTTTTGGAGGTCCCTACTTCCTAGCAAAGCATGACACCGTATTTGTGCCTCCCTCACCACGCAGGTACTACCCCTGCCAATCCATATTTGTGCACGAGTTTGGTCATGCCGTAATGAACCTCGGGATGCCCACTGACACACGCCAACGATTACAGGTGGGCATACGCGCGACGATTACATGATTACAGGTGGGCATGTGCGCAACAAGTATGTGATTACAGGTGGGCATACGCGCAACAATTACATGATTACAGGTGGACATATGCGCAACGAATACAAGTGTCCATGTGCGCACGGTTGCCGCAATAGCTGCAGTGGTATACGAACTCCTTGCAAGGCTGAGCATACTGGGCCAGCACTTTCCCAGTACAATTAGTCAACCTACCTTGCCTGTGAGCACGACACCTGCATGTTTATTATGGCACGTTTGTGTCATTTAATGCACTTTGTGGTGCAATCTGGCTATAGTAATTTCCATTCATGATGCCTTGACTGTGTCCTGCCTACAATCTATGCCTAATAAAGATGTCCTGCCTACTACTATATATGCCTACCATATGTGCCTGTGTGTATGTCCTGCCTACTATATGTGCCTACTCTAGCATCGTAGCAGCCTCAGGGTTTCCCTGCCAGGCAGTGAATGCATGCCTACAATTATGAGGACGCATCATTTTTGCCCAAATCCAGCCCTATCCCTAACAGACGACTCACACTAGAGGCTTACCAGGGATGCACGAGTGCTTGAGAGATAAAAATATTTAAAGGAAGAAGCATGCACGTTGTATGTACTATCTTCCATGTAGGAATCAGCATAGGCATCTGTCTTTAATGCGATCAAAATGTGATAAAAACGCCGGAGCCTGATATGGCTGCAGTGCATGGGTGCGCAAGTAACGCCTTACATGCTCACGTGCAATGTTGGTATCAGCCACTGATTGGTCGTTCTCCTTTTGAATGTTCCACACATGTAACACACAATGACTGATTGGTCGTTCTCTTCCAATGTCCACACATCTACACATGTAACATCCACCGACTAATTGGTTGTTCTCCATGAATACATCGCACATGTAACCCCCACTGACTGATTGCTTGTTTTCCTTCAATGTTCACACATCCACACATGTAACACCCACTGATTAAGTGGTCTTTTTCCACAAACAGATCGCACATACAATACCCACTGCTTGGTTGTTTTCCATTCATCATTCACACAGGAGGCTTACCAGGCAGCAGTGCACGAGTGCATTTACCCGCACGGATGCTACATCATTGTCAATGAGCACGAGTACTTTGCTACAGGTAAGGCTAGGTTCAGGCTGAGGGCTGAAGGCTGGTCTGTCAGGAACCTGTACTAGATGGTTAATGTGGAGCTTGGGTGGACCTGCATCTGGGTTTTATGTTGACGTAGGGATATGCAGAGGTTTGGGTGTGCAGAGGAGTCTTCACATTGCTGTGCACGCAGAGAGGCGCGTATGTTCACGTGCGGTTGCATGTTTACGAGCACAAGCAACTGCCCATACAGACGAGCAAGCAACAACACAATTTCCACGAGTGCATTCTCTACAGGCTGAATCGCGATGCACTGCTTTCCGCAATTACGCACACTTGTGCACGCCTGACTACTCGTTTGCGTACCATGTAGCCACGGAGGCCTGGTTTGAGAGCACGATACGTAAAGACGTCAATGGTGGCTTAAACTCAAGAGATCTCGTCAAAAGGAGGGACCCTCGGCTGGCCTCTATCATGGCTGAGCTATTCGGTGATGCCACCTGGAGGTCAGCAAAGTGAATGGTATAAGAATTTGCAATGGAGCTTGCTTTGTTGGCCAAAGGCCAGCTTTGTGCATACTTGCTTTGCGGCAGCCTGACAAGCTTGGATTGGACACATGTTCTAATTCTATAGTTGCAATGAAGCAATTTATTGTGAGCCAAATGGTGTCTTTGACCGGAGTCTTAGAATGGCCTGCTCAGCAATTGGCACATGACTTGTGTGGTAGAAATACCATGGTGTTTAAGACTTGTATGCACAAATAATATTGTATGAAAGAGTAAGCCTCTGCCTCAATCTTGCTTGCTTATTGTAAACATGCACGCACCTTCACACATACACACATACACAGTACTCTTTCTCCCTCGCGTGCGCACACACCAGCGTACATGTAAAATCAAGCACGCATATGCATGCACATGCACATGCAAACACGTACAAATACACACTTGCGTGCAAACTCATATGCATGCACGTGCACAGGTTCCACCACAACTGCCCCCGGCCGCTATCCTTCCATCGCAGCTCGCAGCTTTCACCTGCAGATCCTGTCAAGCCACCAAATCCAACTCCTGTCTTAGAGTCTGACCAACAGGCCCAACTGGCGCAGCTGCATACTCAGCTGTCGCAGCACCAATCCACCTCTGTGAGCCTAAAACATGGCCAGCAGCAGCTTGCACTAGCACAGCAGACGCTGCAGCAGCAGCAAGCAACAGCGCAGCAACATCAACATCAGCAGCAGCAGCAGCAGCAGCACGGTCGTGCATCTCATCAGCGGCAGATTTCCATAGAGCTGCATCCCCCTGCACAAATGGATGACCCTCCCACTAGTGCTATGGCCGAGTCTGCTCAAGCGCACAAGGAAGCCTTGGAAGGGGGGCCAATCGGCACAGGCGACCCGGCAGGTGAGGGTGTATGTGTGTGTGTTACGTCGGTGCCTGTGTCTATATCCACGTTTGTGTGTGAGTGTTTGCGTGTGCTTGTGCATGTATTTGCTTGTGTGTGTCTCTTTGTGTGTGCGTGTGTGTATGTGCGTGTGTACGCTTGGACGTGCAAATGAGAGTGCGGATTTGAATGGGTTTAGGGCCTGAGCAAAAAGGCTGCCTACGCTCAGTACTGAGTCATGCATGCATATGCACAACATTTGTTTCCTCTGTGTTCAATGTTCAGCATCGTGCTTGCACTTACATCATGCCTTGTTTTGCGAAATTGTCATCATACAATCATTTTTCCTGTCCCATTCCTCTTCGCAGGCAGCTCCAGCTTGCTGTCTTGGCTCTTGCCGGCCCTGCCTTGCATGCCTTCCTTTTCTCCTGCAAAGCCACCTGCGCTCTCTGAGTCTCAGCCTAGCTCTCAGCAAAAACAGCACCACCGCAAAGATTTGCAGCACCCTCAACAACCACCTCAACAAGAAGATATTTCCCCTGGTCTTCCATCTCCATCTCAGCAGCAGCATGGATCACAGCTAACTCAACCTCAGTCACGAGAGGAGTGGGAAAGGAAGCACGCACAGTGGAAAGTCGAGTACGCGCAGTGGGAGGTAGAATGTGCCAGGAAAAAAGCAGAGCGGGTGAGTTTTATGTGTATGTTTGTGCGTTTGTGGTGCTTGCTTGTGTTTCTGTTTGTACCGTACATATGTGTGTGTATGTGTGCATAAGTGTGGCTGGCGTGCTGTCTTAAATCATTCACAACCCGAATGCACAACAGATCCATACGTCATGCGTGGAGCATTTGTTCCTTACATTTCTTGCTGAAACACTTACCTGGAGCCTGTGTGAGACGAACTCTGTACCTATAGAGGCAGTCATGTCATAATGGCACTGTGCAACGGTAGGATGTTGCCCAGCCTTCAGCATGTGCATCCCCAGTCCTCGGCAGAGGAACAGCAAGCACTGGCATGTGCTGCGTTCAGTTTGCAAACTTGGTCGTGTATGATTTCTTAAATTGCAGGCTGAATGGGAGCAGAAGCGCGCGCAGTGGGAAAGAGAGAGGGCTTTATGGGAGCAGGAAAATGGCATAAGTCAAGTGTCCTAGCAAATTTTAAGCGAAAACTAAGTTTCAAAAGACTGCCTTTTAATTATGGGACGAAGCAGTGTTCCCTGCTTATTTTTTGAAGGTACTGTAAATCACACATCCCTCATCTGCTTGGCATGACAGCATGGCATGACAGCAATTTGACCTGACAGCTTGGCATAACAGCAATTTGACCTGACAACCTGACATGCCTGTACCCTTCCGTGATCTATCGTTTTACAAATTCATGCATATAACATAGAACCATGTTTATCTAAGGCACATGGTGGGGGGCTGCTTGGTGTAGGCACCTCCCAACTCGTGCATAGGACCTCCGTACTGGCTGAGATTCTTAAGTATGGTTAGGTTACATCGCTATATATGCCTCTGGGGGGCATCTGAGCGGGAGCTTAAAAAAAGCCTGTAACAAAACCAAAAAAGGCGCTAGAAAAGAAAAGAATAGAAAAACGCAGATAGTATAAACACTACTGGCAAGGATTAGAAAAGGACGTATTGTGTTCTGCACCACCCAATGGATGCAGAGACACACAACATCCCACCTGGAAAAAAAATAAGATAAGCTTTCCAGTGGGATCAGGTGGTTGGGAGGCAGAAGCCTGCACACCACCAGGAGTATAGCTCTGATATTTGTGGGGGTTGTGTTGGATGTCTCATCTGTATGTTTTTTGTTGCGGATCTGATTGCATGAAGGCTTTGTTTTTCATGAGTGCTGTGGCATGTAGACCAGTAACTCCGAGGCTGTGGAGTGAATTCCTTGTGTGGCTGCTGTAAATGGTACCTGTTGCTCCTAGCAGGATGGTGTGAAGGGTTTTGTGGTGTCGCTCTGAGTAAGCAAGGTATTAGCAGATTATGTTATTCTCGTGCCTTTTCTGCTCGTTGAGTAGGGGAAGTGTCCACACAGTATTTGATTTCAATTAAATGCATATCGCATGTGTTTGGTTGTACCTATGTCTCTTGGTTTCATAGCCAGGGGTATGGATTGGCAGTGCCATCTGCTAGGTTGTCACGGGCAACTCTTCTTGCACTGTTGGCAGACCTAGTTTGATATGTGTTTGTTATGTTTCGCTCGTTTGGAGCGTGGCTGCTGGGTCGGAATGACTATGATTGCATCTGACTTGCTAATCTTCCGCCGCTGTTGTGCATTGAGATTGGAAGGTAAGAGCCAGGTTGGAATCATTCCTATCTGTGTCTCCTCCGAAGGGTGTATGATACCTTGTTATACCATTTTTATTTCACGACTGCCTACCTCTGCTTGTGCTAGCAGGCATGCACCCTGTGTACCTTGTTGGATTGCTTTTATAATTATTGTGCCTTTTAATGATCATTTTATTTATAATGGGATGCCTGCAGCCTGACAGCACGTGGTAGATGCCGTCAGCTTCTGGCAGATGGGGTAAATTGGTGGGCCTTCTATATGGTTGCACTTAGCGGCTTTGCTTCTGGTTGTATATTTAAACCTGTGCGGCACAGCACGACATTTTTCTTTTCTCCAAAGGTGACGCTTGCATTTTTTGTAAATGAGTTGCATATGTCTTTCTCGACAATGCCTTCCTTGATCAGTCCTTGGTATAATTTGTGTAACACTCTGTGGACTGATGGTTTGAAACCTTTTTAAAATAGGACCTCTGCTACATTCTCCAAGGAGCCTCCGCCCGTTACTCTCCACATCATCCTTTTGGGTGTGGGCGGCACCATCTACAACACCCACACTCTGAAGCTTTTCAAGGAACTGGGTCTTAATTCTCAAAGAGTGAAGAAGCTTGCCTCCAAGCTCCATGTACACTCTGTGAACTTTGCTGCTAAACTTGTCCATACCAGACATGCCCAATCCAGTTCTGTTATCAACTCTCATCAGGAGCCGGTTTCAGGTCAAGCCTGCAACCCTCCTGATCCCCATATATTTTTCCTTTTTGCGGTGGAGGAGCTTTACGGTACTCGGTACCAAAGTGGCCCCTTTTCCTTAATTAATGTGGGGAGTGGCTTTCACTGCCTGCGTAGTTTCTTCTTTTTCTTTTCTTTAGGACCTAGTTTGCATTGGACGTGCATGTGTGCTTTTACTCAAGATCTGAGAAAATGGAGAGCTTGTCTGCTGGAGGCCCTGATTGGCCGGTGTTAAGAGTATCTGATAGGCAAGCTGGGCATGGGTTTTCCTCTCTTTCTGGCCAGAATATGGATGAATGGGGGTGGGCGTCGGTGTTGATGTGGATATCATGGCCACTTTGACTTCCCGCAGAGCACTTTGCTATGGCATCAGCGCACTCATTCCCTAGGATGCCAGCATGAGCTTTAAATTTATAGAGATGGATGGTGTCTTTATATAGTGGACGATGTGGATGTGGTGTACGATGATTTCTAGGAGTTTGGCATGCATATGCCGTTTCATGCGCTGTGGGTAGAGGATGCTATTCTAATTTGCCATAATGCACCAGCACTGTCTGTTGCGACACGGGTGTGTTCATTTATCAAAGCAGCAGCAATTTCCGCTAGCTCGGCTCTGCTTATGGTTTTGCTGATGCTTGTCCATCCAGGATTTATTGTGGTGATTTTGTTGAATTGAGGGTGGTAGACTCAGCTCGAATAGACTGAGATCTATTTTATTTGTTTGTAATACAACTCCCATTTGTGAGCGAAGGCTCATTCTCTCCAGTTAGGGGCCTTGAGTTGTAGCAAGCGCTTTTGTTGTACATGATGGGAGGGGACCTGGCCGTGTAATGCATTGCTTATGTCGCCAATATTTGCATTGATAACTGTGTTTCTTGAGTCCTTGGGGAGCGTACATATTTTTGCCATTCTTGGCAGTATCCTTTCAGTTGGTGGTTAAAGAAAAGGTATGGTGCGTGCTTTTTTTAATTTCCAGATTGCCGCTAGTGATGAGTCTTGTTCTATTTTTTTCCTAACCAAAATGGGTCGTTTGTAATGAGTTGCTCCCTGGCAGCTTTGTTCCAGACTACTAGGATGTGTATGCCTCGCTTAGCTTCTGGCAGGGGTGGTGCTTTGCGTTTCTGGAAGAGGAGTAGCATGTTGTGCACTTTTGTCTTTGGGATATTTCCAGAAGGGGGACACTGAGGCCTAAAATGGGTATGGTTTTTGCATGCTCCTAGGGTATGGCTCCCCTAATTTGCACGTTTCAAGCTCAGCTCTGATATGTAGATTCCAGTGTAGCTGAGCTGGAAACTTGCAAATTGGGGGAGCCATACTTAATCGGCAGCGGCGTGAACCCTACTTTTTGAGCAGCCATATGCTGTATCTGACCAGCCAGCGCACCAAAACTGGTGATTTATAGTATTTGAAGTCCTTATAATAAATAAAGATCATTGCAAGAGAATTGGGGCAAAAATACTAAGTGGTTGGTGAGATCTGCAAATTAATGTGTCATTCCCCCTGGAAAGCACCCATCTAGGGTACAGGTGCACGACGTGTGCTTTTAGTCCCGTCATTCTGTACGCAGGGCGACTTGTCTGAATCTGAGCACATGCTCGGGTAGCTTATGAAGTCAGCATCAGTTCGAAGCTAGGTTGGGTCCAATTTGATGAAGTGACGTGTGAATAATTGCACCTTTCATGCAAAAAGGAGTATGTTTTGGCTTTTGCCCAGTGTCCCTCCTCTGGGATATTTCCGAGGATAATGCAAGACTCCTTGATGTCAGTGCAGGTTCTGTTTAGTCAGTGTTGGTGCTGTTTTCCATCCAATTTGGGAGCAATAGGAGGTAGCGGTTGCCTCCTGATAAACAAGGCAAATGCGTTTGCATGTTGCTTTACTTTGAGTGTGTGCTTATCGTCATACATCGGGTGGAGAGTCCAGTAAACTGTGTGGAGAACGCAATTGTTCTGGGACCAAACTTCTGCCTCCTGGGTGGGCTGTACAGAACTCTTGAAGCTCTGGGGTAAATTATAGAGGTGAGGCCATTCTTTCTGTTTTGACCAGGGCATGGATGCGACCGGCTGGGCAGAGCCCGACAATGTGAGCATTCAGCCTTAGTATTGTTGCCTGTCATTGAAATACATAGGAGTCGATGAAGTAGTCCATGGATTTTTGTCGCAAGGTCTTGAACAGGGGGATTCAGCAGAGCGTGTTTGCCTTATTGACGAGCAGAGTTGTATGCATCCTGTAGAATGCTGAGGCGCTGAGGGGTGATGATGTGATGATGGTGCCGGAGCATTTACCATTGATGCCATACATATCACCTCTGGGAAGATCTGGGACCTGGGAAGTTTAACTTTTGTTAGCCAGTCCTGTGCTTGTGGCGGTTGGCTAGGTGTGTTGTATTACTCACTGTCATGTGTTGCCTTTGGTACCGGAGGTAGTCTGATAAGATCAACCTGCCAATTCCATAATCCACAGTTGCCTGTACCCTTGATATCGTTTTGTGGGTCATTAGGTTGCATGTTGAATCGAAATTTGTCCCTGATATGTTTTCCTAGCGTAGATTTCCATTGCGGAGTATGCCTGTTGGGATCCTCCAACCCTTGCCGGGTCAAGTTATCCATGTTTTTGCCTGTGGGCTCAACTCTTATTCCAAAGGTGGACATAGTGCTTGTCTCGTACTCTTCCGCCATTTTTACATACCTAGTTAGGGTTTGACCTGATAATCTTTGCTGCTTCCCATGTTGGCTCCCAGCTGATCAGCCATATTTAGCTCTCCGTCCGTCCACGCCGAGTTTATTTCCCGTTGCTCCTATTATTTCAGAGAGGACCTGGCAGGCTAAACAGTGCCATTCTTCTTGGTCTGCACTTGGGCTGGCATCATGATTGTGGTAACAAATAAGTTGCATAAGGCAATCCCAATGGGAGGTGCAAATGCATGTGCTTCGTTGAGTCATACCTTGCTCGTGGTCGGATTCTAATTCATCCGTTCTTTCCTTGCTATGTGGTGTCCAATAAATTTTGCTAGTATTGCCAGAGCATGTCTGTGGAGTGTTGGTTAAATGACGGAAAGAAGTTATGACCCGTTCTTTCTTCTTCATCAGACGCTTGCTCTACATACAAGAAGAAGCGCCTCTTTCGGTTTGGTGTTTGTGTTTCTTGCGCGTTTGTGTGTGGAGGCGTGAAGGTGTTTTGGTGGTAATTAGTGATGTTGGGGGGTTGTGCAATGGTTGCTGGAATTTTTACAAGTGCAACATGCCTAAATGGTACGCGTGTGGGGCTGGTTTCTGTTGGGTGAAGCGCTTGATGGCGGAGCTCAGAAATCTTCTTCCATGTCCAGATGGCAGGCAAGGCATCTAGTGTGTTGTTTCTTGAGTCCAATGCAGTTATCTAGCAATATTGGTGTTTAGGATTTTTTTCTCTTACATGTACAGGTATACTTGCACACTGGTATACTTGTGCTTAGGATTGAGCAGTCGTTTGGGTACATTTTCTGCCTTTGCATGATAAAACTCCTTGTTCATTAGGGCTGTTAGTCTACTTAAAGCAATTAGTTGTTTCCTTTCACCAGCCTTCCATATACCCTTTTCAGTTTCGTGCCAGTCATTGTGTACGTGCCATTTTGTTGGCGAGTTCATGCAAGACAGTGTATGCCCAGTGCCATGAGGGGCTGTGTTATTGCTTGCACTAGTTTGAAGAATGAAGAAGAGGGAGCTGTGCCACCTAGGAACACTGATAAGCTTAATTCGTTCATTGAGCAAGGGCATTTTATTGATGCCTTTTACCAGGCGTATTTAGCTTGTATGTTCGTTAATTCGTTGTCTCGTTCGCATATTGTTCTTGAGCTGACGTTTTATGTAGCCAGGCGACTGAGATCCTATTGTCGTATTTGTGACCTGTGTCAGAAAGCACACGAGCAATCATTTGGTCCCAGAGATTAAGTTCTACGGCCGTGCATGGCGTGACAGGAAAGGAATATGCCAGGCCTGGTATGATCGCCTTACGAATGACATCATGGGTTTGCCTTGATGAGGCGCTAGAAAAATCAAGGAAAAAGGGCTACTAGGCACTCAGCCACAAAAAAGGCCATACCATACACATCTGGCTGGCTGGTTCAAAGAGGTCGAGTTGGGCTATCCTCATACCGAGGTGGAAAGGCAAGCTGCCAGTAGCGGTGATGTGTGCGAAGGCTGACAAGATGTTCATGCGGACCAGCAAAATGTGCTCCTCATCCCGAACAGTGTGCGAGTCACATTTGTCATGAATCCTGAGCTCATAAGGAGGCCTTCTGTTCCTGTCATGAGGAGGTGTGGTGGTATAGCTTTACCTATGTCGCACCTACTACTCTCAAGGAGAAAGTGCAAGCAGAGTGGTGAAAGAAGCATCCAGCTCCTTTTAACTGCTTATTCTCTCCAGATCATATAAAAGCTGATGAATTAAAGAGAGTGAATGCATTTATGTGTATGCATGTATGCATTAGATTAGCGTTGTGTGATTGAGGCACTGTTAAGCATGAAAAAATTGCAACGCATGTATGACTAGGAAGATGGCTGGTCTTTTCTATAACGTAAGATTAAAAGAAAAAAGGGTTTACAAAGGGGGTAACTGCTGAGTACTCGCAGAAGTACTCTAGTTCTTGGAGGCGAGTGCAACTGAACGTCAGTTAGTACTCTTTTAGCACAGCTTGCGCTGTGCTAACCATCCTTTTTATGCTTGTGCCTTAGATAGTTGGCAGCTTAGTTTTAAGCTTTTGCTCTCCTTGACTTCAGCAACTTGCTGCCCTTGGCCTGTTCCTTCCTGTTTTGTGTGGTCCCAGAGTGTCTGTTTCTCCTGCCCCTTTTTGTGTGGCAAGCTCAGTTTTTGTTGGCAGGTATGGGTGTCAACGGCCCAGATGTGTTTTTTCGTTTCTCTGCTAGGAGGGCTAGGAGGCAGTTTAGTGTCTCTTTGGTATTGGGCACAAGTGTAAGAATCCCCCTCCAGCAGTTCGGTGGACACGAGCCGGAATAGAACCGGCAGCCATTGGATGGAGGCATATAAAAGCAATTCAGCTTAACTTGCAGTTAAATGGCAACTGCAGTTGAGAATACTGCATGAAGGTCCAAGAGAATTTAATTGAGCCAGAAAAGACTGAGTACCTAAAATTATTGGTATGGGTAACATAGCTACCACTCTGCACAATGAACGATTTGCCCCTGCCACTTCGAAGTATCCACCCCCCTCCATTACTAAAGGTTTGTTGCCTCTTTGTTTCTGCAGAGATAGAAGGTAATCAGTGCAGCATCCGGACGGCTGAGGTTAACCTCTTTTTGTCTGAGCATGTACAAGGATTTGGACAAACATGTGTTGAGGATGGAATTTCAGCAGGTTCAGATTGCGTGCACACCATTTAAGAGTGGAGTCTTGCAAATGGCATGGTGGTTCTAGAATTTGTGATAAATATGAGTGTGGAGAAGTTCAAGATGAGAAGCATGTGCTTTTCTATTGCAAGTGTGCTGAAGTGTGCGAGCTGCGCATGAGATACAAAGACCTTTTTGAAGGAACGTTTAAGACTCTGCGTGCGTCTGCTCCTTCGAGCTCTGAATTTATTCCTTTCTTGGCTTGTCATCACAGTATCACTGATTTTGAGATCAATGCATTCCTGAATCAAGACTCATACAGACTCCTCAAGTTTGTGTCAGATTAAGTTTCAATTTTCGACACTGGTTGACTTTGTTTCACCAGCCAATTGCCATCAGCCAGAGTCTCGGGCTGTAGGCCATCTGTTACGAAGTGCGTAGCGTACTATAGTTAACCAACGGCTAAGGCAGTAGGGTGGTGTATATTACTACTTATATTAAGAACTGCCTTCTGGAGTCGAACCAGCTTCACCGGTCACCGTTGGACTAACCTCCAGTTAGTTATACACCTTTTCTCAAGG
>Ga0307947_1000372_pt1 | contig 30801 bp, 41 predicted proteins | sample OrgLakmetagen232_FD_201840 | JGI IMG/M metagenome (GOLD analysis project Ga0307947, IMG submission 201840) | Saline water microbial communities from Organic Lake, Antarctica - #232 | ecosystem: Environmental > Aquatic > Non-marine Saline and Alkaline > Saline | place: Antarctica: Organic Lake...
CTTCATACATCAGTTTCCTCTATTTCTTTTGTTTAGCCAGGTTTAGTTTCAGGCTTTTTCCAAACTTCCGCTGAGATGCCCTTTGAGGCATATATAGTGATGTAACCTTACCTTACCTTACCTTACCAATCAGCCAAACAACCTGACTGAAGGTCACCCCCCATTGTAATCATTGTGACCATTGCATCGTGATGCAAAATCGCACTGCAACTTTGCGGGTTCTTGTCAGCTGTTCTGCGGTCACTCAATTGCATCGCTAAAAAATCATCGTTAAGTCAGGTTAAGCTAACGTTAAGCCAATCTTACATGAGCAATTTTCCTTGTCATGTACCCAACAATATTTAGCTATAATGGATAATTAGTTCACAAGCAAAGATGCATGGCATGATAGAAAGCTGAGACACCCAGCCAGCCAATCCCTCAAAACTTGAAGTCCTTCCCTGTCTTTTGCTTCTTCCCGCCATCCGTCTTTTGCTGCGCCTTGCGTTTCTGCTGCGCTGCCTTGGCGGCCACCATGTCGCTGAAGTCCTCGCGCTTGGAGCCAGAACGGACCTCCGCCAGCTGCAGAACGAGATCAGGGAGTATCGGCGCAGGATTGGATTGAATGCGGGGTAATGCAGGCAGTAGTGTTGTGCGATTTCTTTCATTCGCTCAAAGTTTTGGTGCTAAAAGCCTGGCATGCACCTTCGCCGTCAAGCAACAAAACGAGCATCAAGTAATGCAGATACTTTTGTGGCACAAACAGATTTCATTTCATTTGCTGAGGTTCGCCATGCTTGACGCCATTCTGCACAGAACTGCATTGAAACAAAGACACACACATACGCACACACACACAGCAAAGGCAGGCGTGCCTGCTAAACAGAAGGTCTCTCACCTTTTGTTCGTACAGTGCTTTGAGGCCGCCCTCGTCCAAGCCCTCCATCTCTTCTGGGGTGATGGTGATGTCCACATCCCCGGGCTGGCCAGGCCTGCATCGCACCATATTAACCCAAATTAATGTGATGTTCATTGGAAAAGAATCAACAAAGAATACCTCGTGCTCCCACAACCAGACATTGACAAAACGACTTCCCACCCTCCTCCTTGCCTGTGATAAAACACGACTGTGCAGCCATCCTCCCCGCTCTTTCATTCCCCCAAGGAGGCCAGCTCTTCTCAGTGTCTTAACTTACATCAAAACACGCCCTGCCACACACTCACCGGCCTGGCTCTTTTGACGCACGCGCGCACACACACACACACACACACACACACACACACACAATGGCTCTTCATCAAAACACGCCCTGCCACGCTCACCAGCCTGGCTCTTATGACGCACACACACACACACATATACACACACACGCGCGCACACACACAAACAACACACACTGGCCCCGCCTCTCTTCTCCTGCAGGCCTGGCATGACGTACACACGCAAGTCTTACCAACACAGCACCACAACGCACGCTGCCTGCTGGCCTGGCACGACGCACGCACGCATGCCTGTCTGTAACAACACCGCTCTCACCGGCCAGGCACCGAGGACACGATGCCCCCGCCCTTCTTCTGCTGCTGGCCTGGCATGACGTACACGTGGTCTGTGCCAAGCAGGGTGCCAGGGGCCAGAGGAGCCTGCTTCTGCTCCAGCACTTGGTACAGCTGGGGCTGCACAGCCAACAGGAAAAAACATGTGAGTGCACGCAGTTTGTGTACAAGTGTACATGGAGCAGTAGGCCTTGCCTGCTTCTGCTCCAGCACTTAGCACAGCTGGGGCTGCACAGGCAAACAGGAAAAAACATGTGAGGACACGCAGTTTGTGTACAAGTGTACATGGAGCAGTAGGCCTTGCCTGCTTCTGCTCCAGCACTTAGCACAGCTGGGGCTGCACAGGCAAACAGGAAAAACACGTGAGGAGCAGCACAGAAGAATTAGAAATACGTGGAAGTATTTCCTGCTGCTTATGCTCCAGCAGGTAGTGGCCAGTGAAACTTGAGCTGCAGGTGAAGGGTGCAAATTGTTTTTGCAGCATGTGCCATTATGTCGTGCATGCTTGATCTAAACGGTGCTTTCTATTACGCAAGCCTGACACACATGGCACGAGCTGCGGCCTCACACTTTGATGCCTTGTTTGCAGCCACACACACTCTCACACTTGGCACCTCAATGCTGAAACAATAAGTGGGAGACAGTCAAAGTGAGGCACACATGCCAAGCACACACACACACAAGTTACATAGGCACACCATGCACTCACACTCACACACACACACGTGCGCACACAGACTCACACACCTGCTCTGTCCCACCCACACACCTGCTCTGTCGTTTCGTGCCCCTTTCGCAGCTGCACACTGACATCCGGGGTCTCAATGCCAGAGGGCAGCGAGGACGCAATGCCGGAGTAACCAGAGGCCATGCCGGAGGCAATGCCAGTTGAAATTCCGTCAGCCAATGCGTCAGCATCGTGCTCTTCTTCCTCTTCACTCTCTTCCTCCTCGCTCTCCTCCTCCTCCACCTCAAGCTCACCCCAGTGCATGTTCTTCGCGACCTGTGTGTGTGCGTGTATGCGTGTGTGTACACAAGTTTATGCGTTATGTGTGCGCACACAACAGCTTCAACAAGGCAGAACAGAAAGGTCATGTATCAGGATGCCCCACACATTAACTTTGTCATTAAAATGACCGCGGGTTCAGACAGCATGAGCATGACTAACACACATCAGTATGAACAAACCCAGGAGTAACAAAGATCAATAAAAATGGCACACACCCAACCCCAGCAGTAACAGGGATCAATGAAAGTGACACATATCCAAACCCAGAAGCAGCATATATGATTGAGAAGTGACACACCCCCAGGCACGCTGCACACGCCTCAGGCTTGGCTTTCAGCATCGCCAGCGTTCATGCCAAGCACATCTCCGTACACAGAGCTCAACCCAAAGATGACAAACACGGATTTAGCAAACGTGCGCGCGCACCCACACGCATCTCAGCATCACTTTCAGCATTGCCAGCGTTCATGCCAAACACATCTCCGTACACAGCGCTCAACCCAAACACAGATTTAGCAAACGTGTGCGCGCACCCACACGCACCTCAGCATCACTTTCAGCATCGCCAGCGTTCATGCCAAATACATCTCCGTACACAGAGCTCAACCCAAAACTGACAAACACAGATTTAGCAAACGTGTGCGCGCACCCACACGCACATCAGCATCGCTTTCAGCATCGCCAGCGATATGCCAAACACAACTCCATACACAGAGCTCAACCCAAAGATGACAAACACGGATTTAGCAAACGTGTGCGCGCACCCACACGCACCTCATCGTCACTTTCAGCATCACCAGCGTTCATGCCACACACATCTCCATACACAGAGCTCACAAATTACACACGGTTTTAGCACATGCGTGCGCGCACCCACGCGCACCTCATCATCACTTTCAGCGTCCCCAGCATTAGTGCCAAACACATCTCCATACACAGGGTTGCCCTCTTCGTCGACAGGGGGTTTGCCCCAGCCCCCTGGCTGGTATCCGAAATGAGTACCTGCGCATACGGACATAACCAATAAGATGCATGATGCATGTTGTCATGTGAGAGCGTTGAGCAAGCAGGTGTGTACGTGTGTGCGTGTGCATATGCGTGTGTGTGTGTGCATATGTGACACACGTGTACACATACAATAAAATGCGTGTGTGCATATAGTGCGTGTGTGCATATGCGTGTGTGTGCGCATGTGTGACACACGTGTACACATACACAATAAGATGCGTGATGCACGTTGTTTTGCGAGCGCGTTGAGCAAGCAGGAGTGTGTATGTGTGTGCACGTGTGCATGTTGTATGTTGCGGAAATCATTTTTGTGCTCAGGCTGCACGCTTGCGTGCGCACAAACAACCTGCATGAGTACCAAGAACACAAACAACTTACATGCCTACATGTGTACTAAGAAACCTGCATGTGTACCAAACAACCTAAATGTGTACCAAGCACACATCTTTATTCAGCGTGACGTCCACCTCAGTAGAGTGCACTTTACGGTGTTTGGGGAACAAGGCCACGCACACACACACACACGCAAAAACAATGCAGCAAAAGGCCATACATGCAAATGCAACGCGGGCAGAGAAAGCCTTGAGTTACTTCAGACGAAGAGCTCACCTGGTGGAATGGGAGCATTTAAGCCAGCCACACGCAAGTTGGGGTATGAGGGGGGTGGGCCGTAACGTTGCATGTTGATGAGCCAGGGGGGGGGGGCATCCTCACCCATGCCTAACGCCCTGCAGCAACACAAACACACACACACACACACACATGTAGCAGAATGAAAGGGCAGCGAGGAGCTGATCAGGCAGCAGAAATGAAGCAATCCCTCTCTTCAGAGGCGATCCCTCTTAACAGCTTTGTGTGAAGTGCGACGTTCACGAAAGCACGCAAGCAAGCATTTGCATGTCTGTGAACTTGAGCCTAGAAATAACGTATGCATGATTTGCGCGTAGTGGTGAGACGGCACGGTGGGAAGACGGCATAAACACTCAGCTGCAGATTTGTGTGCTGCAGATGGATCCATGAGTGTGTTGCTGAATGTTTTGGATCAAGAACCGGTATAGGTAGGGTTGGCCAGAACCGTACATATACACTGTATTCGACCATACTTTTGGTGATTTCCCTGCCAAAAATATAGCATATATGGTTCTGGCCATCCCTAGTTATAACGGCCTATAGCCTGCACATGTTGGGCAACATTTGGAGAGGACATTCTGTGTGAGCTAGGACAGGTCTGTGACCCTCTGTTTCCCTGTCTTTTTGATCATCCATCTCATGAACAAATCCTGTTCTCACACCCACGCCTTGATTTAGGCAAGATCTCTCACGAGCTCAGATGCCCAGCTCGGCATTCCTGTAGAAGCACCTCAAACTCCTTTTGCTTACACGCAATCCACGTCCATGTTATGAACCCTCACTAATTCCGAAGGTCGTCGCTTAAAAGACCTGACTTGGAGTCTCACTAATTCCAAAAGTCGTTGCTCAAAAGACCTGACCTGGAATCTCACTAATTCCGAAGGTCGTGGCTCAAAAGACCTGGCTTGGAATCTCATTAATTCCGAAGGTCGTGGCTCAAAAGACCTGGCTTTGAATCTCTCCACTTGCACCTAAAGACCTGTTGTGCTTACGAAACTCACGACTGTTTTTAACCTGCAATGAACCCTACTCACTTTTTGAGGTCGTCGCTCAAAATGCCCGGCTTGGCATTCTCCACGCGCGCCTCAAACTCCTTTCCCTCATAGTACATCTCGCCTAGCTGTGTGAGCCTGGGCTTTGTCTGGTACTTGAAGAAGGCATCGTGCAGGACCTGTGGAAGCACATTGACGAGGCAAAAAACTGTGTCTGGTGCTTGAAGAGGGCATCGTGCAGGACCTGTGAAAGCACATTGACGAAGCAAAACACTGTGTCTGGTACTTGAAGAGGGCATCGTGCAGGACCTGTGGAAGCACATTGACGAGGCAAAACACTGTGTCTGGTGCTTGAAGAGGGCATCGTGCAGGACCTGTGGAAGCACATTGACGAGGCAAAACACTGTGTTTGGTGCTTGAAGAAGGCATCGTGCAGGACCTGTGGAAGCACATTGATGAGGCAATACATTGTGTCTGGTACTTGAAGAAGGCATCATGCAGGACCTGCGAAAGCATATTGACGAGGCAAAAAACCGTGTCTGGTGCTTGAAGAGGGCGTCGTGCAGGACCTGCTTGTGTGTGTATGGATTTGCTTTTACTGACAGCTCTTTTCAAGCAATCACGCATGTCGTGGCATCAAAAGCTGCAGCTGCGCACTGTGTTAAGGAAGCACTCCTGTGTGCTTTGTAAGCACGCCTATGGGAAGTAATCTGAGGAAGCACTCCTGTGTTCTTTGTAGGCACACCAATGGAAAGTAATCGAGCACATGCTGCGTCAAGTATACACACATGTGCGTAGGAACGCGTATGGAATGTAATTTAATACACACTGCGTCAAGCACACACAAACATACACACACACACACCTGGTAGTCAATGTCCATTTTCCCCATCTTAGGCTGCATCTTCTCTCTCTGCTTTGACTGCAGCTTCTTGGTGCTCTCCTTCTCGGTATAACTGCACAGTTTGTCACGTGTGCATGTTGTGTGTGATATATATGTGTGTATGTGTGTGCTTGCATGCATGCGTTTACACGCAGCCTGCCTGAGAATGAAAGCGAGTATATAGGCGTCTTCTTCACCCCCTGAACATACATACCCCTGCAGTTTGCTTGACCCTCAATGCACGAGCATTCGCCTTACAACAGCAACTCTCCTGTTGCCTCTTCACAGGCAGCACACATAGCAACTCCCCTGTTGCCTCTTCACAGGCAGCACACACAGCAACTCCAATGTTGCCTCTTTACAGGCAGTACACACACAGCAACTCCCCTGTTGCCTCTTTACAGGCAGCACACACAGCAACTCCCATGTTGCCTCTTTACAGGCAGTACACACACAGCAACTCCCCTGTTGCCTCTTTACAGGCAGTACACATAGCAACTCCCCTGTTGCCTCTTCACAGGCAGCACACACAGCAACTCCCCTGTTGCCTCTTCACAGGCAGTACACATAGCAACTCCCCTGCTGCCTCTTCACAGGCAGTACACACAGCAACTCCCCTGTTGCCTCTTCACAGGCAGTACACACAGCACGCACCTGGGTATGCAGTTCACGCCACACCAACCAGCAAGACACCTGACCCTTCTTCAACAGGCAGCACACACAGCATGCACCTAGGTATGCAGTTCACGCCACACCAACCAGCAAAACACCTGACCCTTCTTCAACAGGCAGCACACACAGCATGCACCTAGGTATGCAGTTCACGCCACACCAACCAGCAAAACACCTGACCCTTCTGAACCTTCACCTTTGCCGCATCCCCCCAATCCCTGTTGCCTCTTCATAGGCAGTATACATACAATACACAACACACCAACCTAAACCCAGGAGCAGATCACTCTACCCCTTCCTCACCTTTGCCGCATCTCCCCAATCCCTGTCGCCTCTATAAAGTCTGGCAGCTTGAAGGGGGGCTTCTCTATTCCACGCTTGCCTTGTAGGTACTTGCGCTTTTGAGACCAGTGGCGGGGCACTGGTGCGGTGTTGCGATACGACTGCACACACGACCAACACACACAAACCGAGGAATGCATGAGTAAGCAACAATACGAAAGCGCTTTTGAGACCAGTGGCGGGACACTGGCGCGGTGTTGCGATACGACTGCACAAACGACCAACACACGCCGAGGAATGCATGAGTAAGCAAAAACAATGGCGCGTTTTAGACCAGTGATGGGGCACTGGCACAGGTTTGCGACACGACTACCCGCCTGACCAACACACACAGACGAATACATGAGTAAGCAACAATACGAAGGCGCTTTTGAGACCAGTGGCGGGGCACTGGCGCATCAGTGTTGCGACACGACAGCATGTTAAAAACACACCGAAACATGCATATGAGTAAATTGCATATTTCAAACACACGAAAACGAGCAGCTTGGACTGGAATTTTACAGCTTAGGTGGCCAGATTTGTATATTTTGTTACCGCGACGTGAAGGTTGCCTGCTTAAAAATTGGGGAATCACTGCAGATATACAAGTCTGGCTAATCCTAGAACACATCCCTAGCACGCACACACACATACACACATACACTCGCACAAACACACACGCACACACACACACGCACACACATGCCTTTCTTCTTGCCCCCCTACCTTTAAGAACACCAGCATTTGGGGGTCCGGCGACGTGACATCCCACACCTCCACTACATCAGGCCGCTCTGCCAACTGCTTGAGCTCGGCAATCTTGAGCTGGCTAATCATCTTGCGTTGGCGCTTGGACAGTTTCCTCTTGCCCTCTTCCACGGGGTCTGCATATGTGTGTGCGCGCATGCGTGTGATGTATGCGCGCGTGTGTGTGTGTGTCCATTCTGATATATGCTATATGCTACGTGCGAAATTATGATAACATTTGTGCAGGGAGCCCATGTTACTGCAAGCTTTGCCTCCTTACCTCCATCCTCCGTATCATCCTCGTCTGCTGCGGTGGTGGTGGTGGTGGCCTTTTTCTCCTCCTTTACACGCTCTTCTCCCTTGCCCCCCTCCTCCTGCACAAGTTTTTATTTTGAGGATGTACGTGTGTGTGCATATTGGTGTCTGCGCGCGTGTGTGTGCGTGTCTATGTGTGTGCGTGTGAATATGTGTGAGTGTGTGTGCATGCGTGTGTATGCGCGTGAGTGTGTGTGTGCATGCGTGAATGTGTGTATATGCACGTGAATGTGTGTGTATGCGTGTGTGTGTATGTGTGTGTAAATGTAAGTGTGAATGCGTGTGTGTATGTGTGTGTAAGTGTATGTGTGAATGCGTGTGGGTGTATGCGGGTGTAAATGTTGTGTGTGAAAGATGTGTGTGTGTGTGTGTGTGTGTGTGTGTATGTGTGTGCATGCGTGTAAATGTGTACGTGCGTGTGCGTATGTGTGTGTGCATGTGTGTGTGTGTGTGTGTGTGTGTGTGTGTGCGTGCGTGTGTGTGTGTGTGCGCGTGTGTGTGCGTGTGTGTGTGTGTGTGTGTGTGCGTGTGTGTGTATTGTGTGTGTGTGTGTGTTTTGTGTGTGTGCGTGTGTGTTGTGTGTGTGTGTGTGCGTGCGTGCGTGCGTGTGTGTGTGTGTGTGTGTGTGTGTGTATGTGTGTGTCACAGAAGAGGAACGCCAGGAACCGGCTTGCAATGCCGTCGGTCCATCAATCACATAAACACGCACACATATATGTTTGACATTCACCTCGTCCGTGTCCTCGCCCATGGACTCCAGCCCGGTGACTTGCTCGGCAGTGGCAAACCGCTCAAAAATTTTCTTGTAGTCGGCATAGGGGTCCTCCTGTGAGTACACCAGGATGCACTGTTGAGCATCATCTGGCTGCAGGCAGGGGCATCAGGTGGGAAGAGGGAAAGGAGGTGGGCACACGTGCGCACAGACACACGGACCTTGGGTTTGCTGAAGCCCATGCCCAATCCGTACCCCATCCCCATCGTCTCCTCCTCAGGGGGCTGCTGCTCCTCAGCCTCCGAGGATCCCAGGTCTAACGGAGCAGACACGTACTCAATCTCCACATCCTCGTTCGTAGAAGCGTCCTGTGTCACAAGTTGTACACGCGTGCGATTCAATACGGACTGCACTAAACCTGAATGGTAACAGGTACCTACGTGGCACCCTCCAGCAATCGGCCCACTCACCGACTGCTGCTCTTTGTTGGATGCTGCTGGCTGCAACTGTTCTTGCCTGCGGAAAAGGAAGCACGCACGTTGTGTGTCTGAGTGTGCACGTGTGCTCTGGGTATGCATGCGATTGTGTAAAACGCATGTGCATATGCGCAAACACACTCGCACCTCCTCTGCTGCTTGTGCAACTTGTTCTTCTGCTTTTTTTCTTTCTGCTTCTGCCTCTTGTCGAGCTTCTGCTTTGCGCTGGTGTTGGGCTGTTGGTGCTCTGTATCTCCGTTCGACGTGGGCACCTGCTCATGCTGCTGCTGCTGCACCTCCTCATGCTGCATCCCCACCCCTCTGTTGGCTGAAGGGGGCTGGTCCTCCATGGAATCTGGAGGGCTGCCACGCTCTACCTATTTTATATCTTCTTTCCTTACTATGTCTATAAACTTAATGTATACCCAAATTTCTTTCTGACAAGAAATCTCTAATAAGAAAACTGACGGACTTTGAGGGTCTTTTCTGGCTTCGTCTTAAGTCAGATGTCTGTAAGATCTTGTAGAAAATTAAATGCATTACCTGGGAGCTGACACGCCGAGTTTCGCGGCGAGCTGTGAAGGTCGGAATTTTGGTGACGAGAAGGGCTGCAGAGCGGCACGTTGTGACGGCGTCGAAATGTGGAATTTACTGTTTCAATTCTTACTTGATTACGTTCAGGAATCGTGCAGTTATCATGCATACTTTCTGTGTCTGCATGGAGACCGACGAGGAGGAATTTTTGGCCGCCACTTTTCCAGGCAGTTTAATGCCGCTGTTATAAACTATTATTTTACGGCGTAGTGACGCACTCTGGATTGTCAACAAGTTGACAACAAGGAAAGACTTGACTGCAAGATCACTTGGCACATGACGTGCATCTTCCAGCACTCTGCTGTTACAGAACTTGAAGACACACATACTGTTTTAGTATCAGCAGACAGCATGCATAGTGGCTACAAACAACACATGAAGGACAAAATGGTGGTCTGCTTCCTGAACCTGCACGCTTTCCATAGGGTGTACGCAATCCGTATGATGTTGCGTTGCAAAGTAGAATGCATGTCACATATTGGAGCAATGCAAGGCAGCATGCATGCGGCAGGAAGGCTAGGAGACACACAATTGGTTTACACGTTACTCAAGATGCACTCTTCGCACAACAGAACAATAGCATATATTCCATACACATGCTTTGCAGCAACATTAAAGAACAGTTTCTGGACCTTCAGGCTAATGTGTCTCTTTCTTTGCAGAGCATGCTAGTACTGAATGCCATTGGCAGACTGCAGATTCACAGAAGAAGCACATGACATGCTACTACTTCCAGCACTGAAACGTGTGCAGCATTTTAAAAGGATTGCATGCATGTTCATGTTGCTGGACCTGGCAGGACGTGTACACTTCTATAGGCTTCACTATCAGGTGCAGACAATCAGAACAAGCAAGATGCTGCGCGTAAAGTCTGAATCTGTTTCTTACTTTGATATGAACATTCTTGTGTGGTGCACACATCTACATGATATCGCTGTAGCGTGTGGAATTGACAATGCATCAATCATTAAGAATGCACTTCTTGACAGCATAGTCAGTCTGTTTCCGCCTCGTAGGAACGAAACAAATACACGAAATGGCAAAAAGTTTTGCAGGTAGAAATTTGGGCGGGCGGAGCCCTTCTATTGAATTTATTATACCGGATCAGGTATAATAACACATCCTGGAATTACTGCACATCGCAACCCCAGAAAAATTACTATGGCATAGCTCCCGGATTGGTGCGTGGGTTGGTATTTGCTTTGGACCAAATAACCTGCAAGCTCACACACAAATCGTTCTCCGTCCATCTGAAACGTATCGTACATCTGAAACATTTTTTGCTACAATAAGGGGGGCATCATAGTGTAGCCAACTTGCCAGAACCCGTAAAGACAGAACAGTAAGGGGGACGTTTGAACAAAGCCATGGCATGAACATGCTTTGTAACATAATAGAAAGAATGAATACGGAAATTAAGCAGAAGCTAGGTGTTTTGTGTTATGGTCTCTTGCCACTCAAACCTCGAGCCTCTTTCTGTCGTGCCGCTGCAGCTGTATGGGCAGCATACGAAAGAGAATTTTCTGGTGCTCCACCTTTCCCGGTGCTTGCATTCCCGACCCTGACAATCTGCAAATCAGAAAGATTGAAAGGTGGAGGGGTTTACGATCTACTGTTTGTTGTTTGTTGTGGTGACTGATCTTTTTGATCACAGTCAACGTGAGTGAACCTGGAAGTATGACGAGTTTCATAGCTCTGTGTGGCATTTTACGACACAAATTTTCTCACACTTTCTGTAACACCATGGCATTTTACGACACAAATCTTCTCGCACTTTCTGTAACACCATGATTCGAGGCCTACCTTGAAATCGCTGGCTACATCAAATAACAGGGGCTCAGGGTGGTGTGTGCCAAAACTGCTAGGCCTGCCCCTGATTCCCTCAGAAGGCCGCCCGCTGCCTGAATGGCCGTTGTCACTGCACTCGGCGTTGCTCCTGCTTTCTGCAGACGCTCCTCTCAGATCAGGCCCTCCCATTCTGTGTGTCGACATAAAAATATGAATTGTTCGTTTGCAGCGCGTTTAGCAGAGAGTACGTATCCGTCATGACATAAAAGGTGGGCACAGGACTGAGCCGTGTACACAACGTGCAGCATGTAGTTAAGAGGGTGTATGCTGTAAGAATATAAGAATTAAGGATGCTCTAGCTAAACGACAGGGCATCACACATCTTACGCAGTGCAGAGTGGAAGTCTAGCATGACTCAGTACAGCATGGCATAACTTTCATTTCGACAGCGCAGACACCCATCTCACGCTGTGAGCCAGCAGTGTAAACTTCATACTTAATTACTGATAGATCTGTGTCCGGATTACTGATAGATCTGTGTCCAAGTCACCACCAGCATTTTTGGCACCATCCTTACCTATGTGCTGGTAGATCTATGCCAAAGGAGGCTAAGTTACCACCAGCAGCAGCCACGGCTGTGCCCGCTGCTCCCTAAAGATCAAAAAGGGAGGAGTGCGTTATTTACATAAAGTGATTGCACCCCTCACACCAACATGCACACATTTATGATGCTAGGGAATTTTTTAATCATATTTTAGGAATGAGCCATGCGATGGTTTTCTGAGCATTTCCTGTTTACTCAGGGGCTAGTGCGTGGCCTGCTCAATCGTCTCTATTGGGTGCTCGTCCGTCTCTATTGCAGCGATCAGAGCCAAGACATATCGTCAGAGCGTTGGGTATACAATGGTTACAATGGTTACAATGGGGGGTGACCTTCAGCCGGTTAGGTATACTAGTTCACCCCCACCAAGCTACACAACTCCCTCCCCACCTGACCCAAGAAGGAGCCGTGCTCGGCTGAGTCGCTTGCTGGGGGAGGGGCCCCGAGAGCTCTTGGCTGGAATGAGGTAGGCATAATGCGGGGTCCTAGGCCCATGGCAGGGGGGTGCGTGGGTGCATGGATGGAGGCCAGGGAGGCAGCCACTTCTGCAGCTGCATGTGTGTTTGCGCGAGTATGTGTGAGTGTGTATAATGTACAGTGCACAAACTTGGTGTAAAAAAGGTTGCAAGCTGCTCTAGCACTCTACACGTTAACGAGAGAACTCAAACATTATTTCAAGCATGCACCTTGAGATCCTCCAGCATGGGAAGCACGGTGTTCTGTTGCAGGGGTGGGGTAGGGATGAGGGGAGGTGGTGGATATGTAGGGGCGGGGGAAGGGGGCGGGGTGGGCAGGGTTGAGGGGGGAGGATGTAGATATGCCCGCAGCAGAGCGACGCATGGCAGCATAAGAAGGTAGGCTGAGTTGTGCGTCATCTATGTCGCCTGTGTGCAGAGAAGTGTGTGTGTGTGTGTGCACGTGTGTTAGAGCTTGTATGTGTACACGCAGGAGAGAGGGAGAGAGGGAGAGAGGGAGGGAGGGAGGGAGGGAGAGAGAGAGAGAGAGAGAGAGAGAGAGAGATGACACACTGCTTTGTCTCAGTCCTTCTTGAACAACAGAACACAGTCAACACGCAACGCGGCCATTCTAGGGCACGGCAGGTGGGAGATGCATTTGAGGACAAGAAGAGAAAGTCGAGGCAGGCTAGGTTAGATCATCCCCATCGGTTTTTGCTAGCACATGACAACACCATCATATGTCACTCATACACCACATACACACTCATACACCACATATACACTCTGGAAGCAGCGTGGAGGGGGGGGCTGGACGGCCAGGTGGGCGCAGCTAAAAACCTCCGCAGCCTAGCAGTCGTACGTTTTGACTGATGGCTTACTCTGTAAACTCTGTAAACGCTGTTAGCTAGAAACCTCCGCACAGATGCACATGCAGAAAACACAGACCTTGGGAGGAGTGGTGGGGCGGGGCAGGACGGCTGATGAGGGGGGACTGTTGCTGCTGCTGATGGTGGGAGGAGAGGGGATGGGGCATGGTTGGGGAAGAGGAGGGAAGGTCTGTGAATAGGCTGCGTCGAGGGGGGGGTGGGGGGTGCTCACTGCTGGTAGGTCGCTCTGTGCATGTTTGTGTGTATGTGCGTGTGTGTGCTTTGTGTGTGGTGTGTGTGTGCGTGTGTGTGTGTTTCTAAGAGCATGTGCGTGTACGCGCGTGGAAATATTTACACGTGTGTCGGGGATGAAAGGTTCTGAAACACACAAACATCTAGGTTTTTGCATTCGCATTTTGGGGGGTTTAGAGACCTAAATATCCTGTCTCGTGGGAGGGTGGCTTTCTACGTGGATGCTGGCGTGGAGGACCCTGCATCTATTGATAAGCCTCGGAGGTGGGGGAAGCCTCGGAGGGGGGGGAGGATGTTATGCCACATGTCACTTGTCTGCCTTTCTGTCAAAGGAGATTTCAGGCACTCAATCTTAAAGTGACCTGTCATTTCTGAAATGATGTGGGGAGTGGGATCCGCTGCCTGCGTGTCTGCGTAAATGAATGCTTTCTGTTTTGCTTCCGCCTTGTGTTCCCTGTGCTGCGTGCGTGTGTTACGTTGGGAAACTCTTCCCTACATGCATGTGCATTATTTCCTCTGCTTTCGCCTTGTCTTCCATGTGCGTGTGTGTGTTTTACGTTGAGCAGCCCTTCCCTACCTCCTCCTCCACTGCCACCCCCTAAATGAGGAACAAGTCCCTGCACAGAAAGAAGATGCTGGGTCTGCTGCTTCTGGCTGTCCTGTTGCTGGTTGTGGGGCGATTGCTGTGGGTATTGAGACGGCTGGTACTGGGGGTGAGGCAGCTGTTGTGGAGGGTAATTATACGATTGCTGCGGGATGTGGGTCTGGTGGGTTGGGTGGTGGGTTGAGGGCTGTGTCGGCTGTGTGTGTGGTTGGCCCCCAGCCTGACGTGCCAGCTGCTGCACTTGGGCCTGTATGCCAATTGTAGTCGTGTGTGCGAGTGTGTGTGTGGTTGGCCCCCAGCCTGACGTGCCAGCTGCTGCACTTGGGCCTGTATGCCAAGTGTAGTCGTGTGCGAGTGTGTGTGTGTGTGTGTGTGTGTGTGAGAGAGTGTGTGTGGGGGGTGGTGGTGGTGGGGGGGTGTGCACGCGTGTGTGTATGTGTGTATTTTTGTGTGTTGTGCTTGCGCCTGCACAAATGTCAAATGTCGCTCCTGTATACCACAGATCAAGATCCTCATTCCTCCTGGCACATGTGTAGTTTTTATTCCAATCCGGCACACATAACAAAATTGCAACAATAAACAGGCAGTGATCAAGCCAAAGTTGCAACAATAGACAGGCAGTGATCTAGTCAAAATTGCAACAATAAACAGGCAGTGATCTAGCCAAGCTTGCAACAATAAACAGGCAGTGATTTAGCCAAAGCTGGGTGACGTGCTTGCTTGCGCTGGTTGAAACATTCCTACATATAAAGTAGTAGGATTGTGACCGAAATGGTCGAGCCTCCATAAAGGCCTTATACACAAAAAATGCACTTGACTTGAACGGGACATTATTTACAAGGGGAAAATACCCGCAAGCCTGATTGATTCACAGTCACATACGTTGCAGCGGACACTCACACATGCTGATCTGAAGCATAGGCATGAATGAATTGCACACATACAACCAAACACAGACCTGAAGTGCACTCATGAGCTGAGTGGCATGGTTGCTGAAGCTTTGTAGGTCAGCACGCATGCGGGCCTGGTCCGCAGACAGCTGGCGCACCAGAGCCCGCACGTCCTCAAGCTCCTCTGCACGAACGCCACTGCCCTGTGTCCACATGGAAAACAGTTGACTTGTTTGTAAGGTTTCAGTTTGTGGGCCTGACCCGCAGACAGCTGGCGCACCACAGCCCGCACGTCCTCAAGCTCCTCTGCACGGACGCCACTGCCCTGTGTCTACATGGAAAACGGTTGATTTGTTTGTAAGGTTTCAGTTTGTGGGCCTGACCCGCAGACAGCTGGCGCACCACAGCCCGCACGTCCCCAAGCTCCTCTGCACGGACGCCACTGCTCTTTTCTACTTGCCATACAGCTTGAGAGCTAAATCACTAGGGTTGGCCAGAACCGTATATAGTATATATACACCGTATATAACCGCATATTTGGTGATTTCCCTACAAAAATATCATTTATACACCATGGTTCTGGCCAACCCTACAAATCACCCAAGCATGCGCAATCCAGCTGATGAATCTTTGCAGGCATACGTAAGCAAACAAATCAAACAGAATCTATTTTATTCCTAGCAAATATGTGGAGGGAGCCAGACAGGGATACTTCCTCGCAGACTGTATTAAGAACATGACCGTTTTAGGTGTACTGACAAGAAAAAGGAAAAAGTGTTGCGATCCAGCTTCAAAGCTCTTTATAAAGCCCACAGCAAGAATCTCAAACATAGAGTTGAGATGGATGTTCTGCAGCACGGATGTCTAGAACTTTCATGAGTTCCGCTCCCCCCTGGTTGCCAGCGTGCGCACAAATTGAACAATGCACTCCCACCCACTCACAAATAAGCAAACACACATACACGTAATAACGCACAATTGCACACGCACACACACATAATGCACACACACGCACACCTGTTGGTTCGCAAGGGCTGCCTCCACGCTGCTTAGCCTTGAGCTCATACCATGCTGCTGGTCCCACATGCTGTCCATCGCAGCACCCAAAGACAAAGGGGGAGGCGCTGTGCACAAGGCGTATGCACATATATCATGTGCATGGAAAGACTGTATGTGTGTGTGAATGTGTGTGTGCAGCAGTGTGTGTGTGATTGTAGTACAAGGTGTGCAAGGTACCACCACATGCCATCCGTCACAACTCCTAGGGATACCCAAAGGAAAGGACCCACGCGCCTTCATGTGTGCATAGATCACGCACACCTCACGCAATGGCGTTTTCCAGTCAGCTGATAGTCGAAACAGGCTAATCTTCACAGGCACAGACTTGTTGTGCCTGTCATGCTGTCACGCCCTACTTGTGCTGACCTGCGCTCGTTACCAGGCGCAAGCTGCCTCCTCACCTTCTGGTTGTGAATACGGTAACCCGTGGTTGAGAGCATCAGGGTAATCCACACGGTCTGGCACTCCCCCCTGCTGCTGCTGCTGTGCACGCCCCTCTCCCAAATTAGGGTAGGCTGTAGAGGGGTTGTAGCTACTGGAAAAGGCTGGTGCCGAATAAGGGGAGGCTGCAGAGGGGTTGTAGCTACTGCAAAAGGCTGGTGCCGGTGCAGACGCACCAGCTGCTCCTCCTGCCGCTGTGGAGGTGCTTCCGGGTGTGAGAGGGTGGTTGGGTGGGGGGGCGGTTGAAGGGGGGATGTCCAAGCGGCTGAAGCCTCCCAGCGTGGCATCAAACTCAGCTTGCATACCAGGGGGCTGCAAATACAGGTATGAGCCCACAGTGGTGTATCAGCATCAACATGGCATCAAACTCAGCTTGCAAACCAAGGGCCTGCAAATACAGGGAAATGCCCAGGCCAAAGTGAGTATCAACATGCAAAAAAAAGAGACTCTAAGCTGAAGCTTACACTCACTAGAGCTCCACCCAAAGGACAAACCCAAATGGACTCAGATCAGCAGGATAGGAGGGGCGGGGAGGACGGACAGCATTTCATCTTACTTACTGAATGCCTTCTTCAGGGAGTGCGGCATGCACAAACACTCAAACGGAGGGGGAAAAGAGGGCAAAGGCAAAGGAGAGCTGATGATGAGAACGGTGTCTGTGACCCATGTGCACAGAAAGAAAGTTGATAGCCCTTTTTTACTGCCGCCACCTCCAACAGCACCGCTTCAGACAACCTGTAACTTCACAAGAATGCTGTCCCTTTGCACTTGATAATCTGTGTACCATTTCCCTCCTGCTCCTACACCCTCACAGCCCTCAATTCCTCATTTTATTTACTTATACTTGTCCACCTGCACGATTTCCCTTCTCTCTGTTTTTATCCATGCCCTCAACCTCACTAATACCTAGTTGCTTCCAACCTGATTATCCCTAGATCATCATTCCACCTGAATATAAACCTCACTAATACCTAGTCGCTCCCAATCTCACACTAATAATAAAAACGAATACCTAGATCATCAGCGCCTCACACCCAAAAGCATCATCCTGATCGTGATAAGACGATCACTGCAAATCTCAACAGCGTAGGAGTAGCAAAGTATTTTCAGCTGGAAACGCTCCTCTGTCCAGAAAGCTGCGCACAACGCAGCCTGCTGACACAAGCCCACAGCCCATTGACACTGTCAGTGTTACCACTGTCACTGTTTAAACAGTGTTAAACCACTGTCACTGCTGAAACCCATTGACACTGTCAGTGTTACCCACTGTCACTGTTTAAACAGTGTGAAACCACTGTCACTGTTTAAACCCATTGACACTGTCAGTGTTAAACCAGGGGTAAATAGCCCCCACGCTGAGGAGCTCCCACGCTGAGGAGTCCAGTTCTATGGATGATATATAATATTGTGGTGGAGAATACCCAAATGGGTTACACGTCTCGTCATCCTGTGTATGGTAAATAATTTGATGGAGATCATCCAAGTAGGTTACACGTCTCGTTATCTTGTAATCTATGAAAGCTGTAAGCGCCTACAACAGACATCGAATCCTCCTGCCACAACCACAGTGACCTTTAAACCATAGCCCAGAGTACTCACGTTGCTGCCAGAGTGGCGGTTGCGAGGGTCAGGGATGGGACCTCCTGCTGCTGCTGTCGCTGGAGCTGCTGCTGCAGCAGGAAGCCCCGCTGCCTCTGCACCCAGGGAGAACCGGTTTGGGCTGTGCAGTCCCTCCTCCCGGTGCCTGTTACAGACACCAGTGTTGTGTTGATTGTTATTTAAGTACATGGACATGTGTGTGTGTGTGTGCCTTACTCAGGATGTCTGTCAGCTGCGTGAGTGTAATTTTAGAATAGCTGTGACCCCTTAACTTTTGCAACACCAATAAGTTTAGGGCAGTGTGAGAGCCTGGCTCGCAAATTCAACGTCGTACGCAGAGGTGGGAAAGAGGTAGCTCGCCTGCATAATCTGTCTCTAAACAAATTGCTCTTTAATTTGGCCTATAACGATTAAAGAAGACGCTAGGATCTAAGTACTGTTACCTTACAGCGCACCGGTGCTCCATTTTTACAGCTTGAGGCACACCTGTTCAGCATCTGCAGCACAGCAGCGTAGTTGATGGGTGGAGATGAAGGCGTCTCACTCCTGCGCTGCCCTTGGCTACCTTCAGGGGTGCCGCTGGTACCACGCCTGTTGTTACTATTATAATCAGGGCTGTGTGCTCCACTGCGAGCATCTGGGGAGCCGTGCCGGGGTTGCTTGACTTCTGAGCCCCACTCTGCATAGATTAAAAGCAAATGCAGGCATGCATTCGTAGTGGCACTTAATTTGCTTTGCACAATCCTGCACAGACAGAAAGAGGGCAAGGAGAACAAACAAACCCACCTGACGTGTTGCTGTGCTTGCTTGCGCTCAAAGACACCATGTTTTTGGACACGCGGAGCTGTTTCTTCCTGGCCTGTAATTAGTGTAGATGCATTGAGGGGTCCATCATTAGCAGGATGCAGCCATTAATGCGCAGTCATTAGCCCGCAGTCAATTAGTCCCAAACGAAGGACGTGTGGAATGCATTAGCTGTCGTAGGTCAACACACCCACCATTTGCTCTGGTGTCAGCTTGTACTTGTCTGTGTCACCGACACTTGTGTCCTGTGTATGGTGCACGTTACATGATCAGCTTGCTATTGATGTAGAGATGGATTGTGTTTCATGCAAGAAACATGCAAGCGCATTGACTGAAATCTAGAGAAAAACCTTGCGCGTACATTCCAGGCAGGACGTTCACTCTCGCTCTCTCTTCTGCGCAGCGGGGTGTGCTTCCTTGATGCGTGGTTCCGTGGGGTTGTGCTCCTAGATCGTATCATGTTTGTATTAACGATTACTCAATTACACCGATAAAAATAAAGTACCTTAAGGACCGTACTGACAACTTTGTCTTTCCAACTTGCACGTTAAAAATGCACAATTTATTACCTATCCACACATTGGATAAGAATTTACATCGGTCCACAACCACTGACTGCAAAAATGCTGAATTCTTGTCACAGCAGGCCTGCCTTTGGCCAATCTCAGGCCAAACAAGCTGTCTCACCCTTGCTCAGGGGTTCAGCTGCTCCATTTCTTGCTAGAAAGGGATGCGCACAATGTAGACCTACCACGATGTATGGTACCAGGTTTCTTCTCCAAGCACAAAAATTGGAAGACCCATTTGCTGATTCGGCTTCCACCACAGAGCCACAGCAGTCAGGCTCAACGAGCGTCCAGCTTCCGTACTCTCAGCACAAGTATGAGTGCACTCGGAAAACGGAGCCTTAAAAAAGGATGTACACACGAACACACACACACACACATACACACATATACACACACACACACACACACAAACACACACCCACGTACGCATGGCACTCCAGGTGGCAGTGGAAGGGACATCAGATTAACTACGCGGTACGTATGCGCCGTACGTGCCAGGGTTTGTTACATTTAAAACTGCATCACACACATATTAATTTGCAAGACAGTGTCCCTCTTATATGCATTATGCGTGCATCAGTTTGCTCGCAGTTGCGAATGAGCAATTGCACTTTTCACTTTTACTTTAAAGCAAGCATTGCTTGCTAATTGTTTGTACGTATGCATCACATCCACAGTCGCATCCATGTGTGCATCCGTTGTTCCTTCCCCGTGCCTGCGCAGACAGCTGGGTGTGGAAAACCCCTGGTCCTTGTGCATGGCTTTGGACTGTCCTCCTCGCATTATCGCAAGTCAATCGCAGAGCTTAGCAAATACTACAAGGTATTGCTCCTCGTTTCTATATCTACAGCAACGACTGCTCCTTCATGTTGGCTGCTGTAAAATGTGGGAGTGTTTTTATCACTGCTTATATTTTTAGTTAAAGCTGCTGTGTACAGCAATTTAGTGTCTCAATAGTGACTGGGCTGGAAGGGGAGAGAAGGTAAGTCAAGCGATATTGAATTTAAGACTTCTTATTATCTTATTCCAGATAAGCTTCTTGAGCACAATCCCCGCAATATGTACCCAGCGCTCTAGTAAGGTTGTGTGTAACCTGCTACCTTTTGCTAGAAGCTGGAAACCTTGTTGCGGTAGCTAACGACAACAGTTACCTAAAGCACACATTGGAGTGCACTCCCCCTCCATTTTTCCAGATTATCAAGACACTCTTAAGCCTGAATGATGTTTATTTGTAAGGGTTGACCGGAGGCACACATTTAATAGGTATATATAATGTATATACGGTATTTTTGGCAGAGAAATCACCATAAATACGGTCATATACGGTGCAGATATACGGTTCTGGCCAACCCTATTTATTTGAGCATGCTTGCAGGTGTATGCCGTGGACCTGTTGGGATTTGGGGCCTCGTCCAAGCCTACCACCATACAGTATAGCATGGAGTTGTGGAGAGATCTGCTCCTGGACTTCATGGCAGAATTTACCGCAGGAGCCGAAGGAGGGTCTACGCTAGTGGGGAATTCCATTGGGGCATTGGCGTGCTTGATGGTGAGTAGGGTTTGCCAGAACCGTATATCTGCACCGTATATGACCGTATGTTTGGTAATTTCCCTGCCAAAAATACCATATATATACACCATATGTACCTATAAATGTATGGTTCTGGCCAACCCTAATGGTGAGTAGAGGGAGCAGCATGCTTGACGTTGAGCAAAGGGATTTGCAGGCTTGACGGTGAATAAAGTAAGTCAGCATGCTTGATAGTAAACAAATGGGTTTAAGTGAGTCAGCGTGCTTGATAGTGAGCAAATGGGAGCAGCTTGCATGATTGGTTATTTGAGTAGATCGATTTCCTTTCTGCTGGTTTATTTCCAGCTATTTGCCACAGGTTTTTCTTGAGCCACTGACTGAAAGCATGCACGTGTGTGTTTGACTGTGTCTGTCAGTGTGTCTGTGTCTGTGTCTGTGTCTGTGTTTGTGTCTGTGTCTGTGTCTGTGTCTGTGTCTGTGTCTTTGTCTGTGTCTGTGTCTGTGTCTGTCTGTGTCTGTGTCTATGTGTCTGTGTCTGTGTGAGTGCGTGTGTGTTTGTGGCCTGTAGCCGAGTGGTGAAGACCGTTTAATGATAACAAAGGCTGGTGCCTATCATCTTGTCGCAGGTGGCCGCAGACGCCCCTCAGAATGCTGTGCGGGGAGTTGTGCTGCTTAATTCAGCAGGAGCTATGAACAACAAGGTGTGAGCAACGGAACCCTCTTGCAGGAACTGCTGCCGGTACGACGCTTCTTGTTGTCGCTAGTGAAGTTGCTTAGGGCTGACCTGAACCGTATATATACGCTGTACATGACCGTACACATGATGAAATGCCCTGCCAGAATACCGTATACACACCGTGTATGTATGGTTCTGGCCAACCCTAAATATGCTACATGCCCGGCACTGGCACTGGATTGCTATAAACCTCTCGGATGCCCAGCGGAACTCCAGCCAAAGGGCGTTCCTTCCTTTCAGAACCTCACTTTCAGCCGATCTTGAAACCAGAATGCAACTCAGTCAAGAGCTTTTTGGCCACACACAGGGTATAATCTCAGACTGGAGGATAGTGGCGGTGTACCCCCTCCTCTTGTTCATTGACTTCATCCTGTCCATTCCAGCTTTTGCTCAGGTGAGCTTTTGGCTTACGATTGGGCTGGAAGAGAGCTTCACTTAACTACATTGTGTTGGCTTACGATCGGGCTGGAAGAGCAGTATGTTAGTTGGCTTGAACAAGCCTGTCCAGTGAATGACGAATAGGGTGCCTTTATTGCTTCAGGAAGTAGCAATATGCACCCAGTTATGGCTGACTACTCCACAAGTTTGCCTCGCCTGAACAAGTGTGCCCTTCCTTCAGGCTCTGTGCATTTAAATGCAAACGCTCCGCCTTCAGGTCTTGTTTGGGAAGCTTGCTACCAAGCCAAACATAAAAGAAGTCCTGAAGACAGTCTACAGGTAGGTGTGAAAAAAATATGTGTGGATATATGTGTGTGTCAGTTGCCATCCTCCTGCGTCTTCTGCGTGCTTGTGAGGTTTGCTCACTCAACAGGAGCTTGCTCTAGCTTCTCAACCATACATACTGAGCATGTAACAAGCCTGGTGTGGGAATAAGCGCCTAGAGCCATCATCCTTCCGTTTTCGCCACAAATACACACACACGAGCACACACAAACACACATACACACAAATACACAAATACACAAACACACACACATCCACACACACATACACACACACGTCACACGTCGTAAATGCAGCAACACGGACGCCGTCACGGATGAGTTAGTAGAGCTGATCTACGCCCCTTCACTTGACGCTGGTGCTCGAGACGTGTTTGTCAGCGTGATCACTGGTCAGTGGGAAGATGCAAAGTACCCCTTTAATTCTCCACGTTTGCAATGGAGATATGGCTGGCGCGCATGCGCACACACACACACACACACACAAGCACAAACACGCACACACACAAGCACACACACACACACAAACACAAACACTCACACCAAAACCTAACACACACCGCCTTAGTGGTTAAGTAGACATACACAACATTTACGTGTGAACAATAGGTCCTCCCGGCCCTCAGCCTTGGAAGCTCTTGCCACGGATTACGTGCCCGCTTCTGGTCCTTTGGGGCGACAAAGACACTCTGACGCCAGCTGACGGCCCGGTGGGAAAATATTTCTCTCAACTTGCAAGCTCTCGCCCTGATACCACTTTCACTTTCTTACCAGGTGCGTGACTTTTTTAATGTGACGGGACTTTTAATGTGATGGGACTTTTTTATTGTGATGGGACGTTGTGTTTAGACGCTCAAAGGCTTACCTCAGGTTTGCTCGACTAAGAGTTGGCATCATAAAGGCTGTAATCCATACATTATAAATGAAATGAATTGGAAGGGGTTAGCTACTGGATTCCAGACAGTTCCCTTCAATACCTTGAAAGTACCAGACAGGCCATTCTTTGACCTCTTCAAACATTTATGCAAGATGGCTGTATAACTTTATTAATGTCTTTGGGAACAGGCCTGGGCTTGCAGGGCCAAATGCGCACTCTCCCTGCCAGGGATAAATGCAGCTTGATGGCAGCGCTAAGATCCACAGGGGCGGCCGTGCAACCCCTTGTCTGTTACATAAAGGCCGCCTGCAACAAAAATTGAATGTGTGTGGAAACTAGGGGAATTGTCCCCTCAGGTGCCAAAAGGTTTTGTGCCTAGATTTGCTTATTATGCGCAGCTTTTGCGTGAGGCACACTTTGCTTTGCTTTGGGTTGCACCTTTGATAGGGAGGCATAATACTGCTGTGGCATTTGCACAACTACTACATGTTTTAAGGCGCTGCAGCACTGTGTTACAGGGTATATTGCATTAAGTGCGGCTGCTTCCCGGCGGCATAAGTGGTGAGGTGGTGTGGTGTTATAAGAGAAATTAATACCTTCAACGGGTGGGTGTTACAGGGTATATTGCATTAAGTGCGGTTGCTTACCGGCGGCATAAGTGATGAGGTGGTGTGGTGTTATAAGAGAATTTAATACCTTCAACAGGAGGGTGTTTATTTTTTTGGAAGGCACGTACTTTTGGGTGGACACCCCTGAGGGACAAACCACCCCCCAAACCCCCCTTCCAGTGCCCACCCAGACCAAAAGAATCTGCTCCTTATCAAATGCTGCATTCATCTGCATACTCATCAAGACCTGAAGCTGAAGTGTTGCGGAGTTATGCGGCAAAAACTGAGATACAGACACACACGCACACATGACGTACCAGGCACCCACAACTGGTTTGCACAGCCCCACATTGCTTCCATTTTTCAGAATTCCACTGACTATGTAATGCGGGCACAATCCTGGAAGTTTGGAGTGAATTGCTGCTCCATTGTCTTGACTCACCCCGCGGCCTGCACCCGAGCGTGGGTGCCTCTGAATTTTGGACACGTTAACAGACCCCCCCTTTTACCTAATTTGCTCAAAAAAGGGTGCCAATCGACAGGGCTTGAGCTGAGGATTCCGATGATACATTTAGAATTCTGTGGAAGTGGCCCAAAAAAAACTTGAAGACCCCCGCCAAACAATTTTCCCGCCGGGGGACCACCCCTCCCCGATTCAACCCATATATATTCCAATCGCTAGCTCTTGACATCAGGATTCCAAATCTGTAATTTTTAATCGATTTGGCATGTGCCATCCAAAAGCTATGCTTCCTGCATTCTCCTGCCTTCAAGATTTTTGGGGCGGAGCCCCCCGGGGCGGAGTCCTTATATGTTCACTGCAGTCAACACTTCGCTCTCATAGAGTCAACACTGAAAGAATAGAGCATTGAGCCAGCCAGGCAACCTTACAGTGTAAAAATTGTGAAACAAAAGCCAATTTTGCGCTGATTCCGGAACACCCTGGTCAAACCCCCCTCCACAATCTTTGTTCCCCCCGTGATGCAATTGGGTGTAATTATCATATATTTAGATTATTTCCCATCATATTCTTAGCCCTTCTTCTCAGTAGTGGTGTCGTTGATTGTGGTAGAAGGCCGACCGATCGCAACACGCTAGCAGCGCTTGCAGCAGCAGAGCAGAGACGGCAGCAGTTTCACAGCACTCGGGAGGACAGGCGAGCGAGGGCCTGGGAGAGGACCCGCATCCAGCACTTGGCACAGTACTTGGAGCAACAGTCTCAACCTGGCATGGCCACTCAGCATGCACCAGCAGAGCAGAGACGGCAGCAGCTTCATGGCATCCACGAGGACAGGCGAGCGAGGGTCCGGGAGAGGACCAGCGTCCAGCACTTGGAGCAACAGTCTCAGCCTGGCATTGCCACTCAGCAGGCACATGAAGCAGCAGCCCAGCCAGAGGTGATGGCTTTTAGCAACCATATGGAGCTCAGGCGTTTAAAGGAGCAGTTCAGAAAGATTGCAATCTACCTGAATTGCTTGCACATGACACACAGCGGTATACACAGATGGTATGACTGTGCAAACGCAAGAGCGGGGGGGTGCAGAGGGGGAATTCCCTGAATTGTCTAACTCGTTTGAATGCCGCTCTTCAATGCAAAGACCAGGCTGCCATCTCAGAAATGGTTGAACAGGAGCAGTGGGGTGCGGAGGGGGAGTGCAGCCCCCCCTGAATCGCTCTCACTACATTTTGTACAACTTCAATGCAGGTACAACTCCAATGCAGGCGCAGGCTCCGCCCCATTTTTTGTGATCCACAGGATCACACCCTACTTGTTAGTTCTGCCTCCTGCAGCCTGCATGCATAAAGTATATAGGGAAAAAATGCGCCTCGCACCAAAGGTGAGGGTCGATCAGCGGGGCACAATTAAGAGCTACAGTCAACTAATTTCTGACTCGAAATTTTCACTCGAAATTAACGCAGATGTCGGCCACTGCCTGCACGACGACAAGCCGGAGCTGGTCCATGCCGAACTGGTGCCGTGGCTGGAAAAGCTTCATGCCTCAGAGTGATCAATTATACCTACGGATGATTTTAATACGTCAACGCTGGTTTATTTCAAAATGACAATTAGCAACTGCTTACAACGGTTACCATTGGGGGCGACCTTCAGCCAGGTTGTTTGAATGATCAGCTGCTGACTGGTCTTGGCCAGCCACAAATCAATCCATAATACGCCCAGAAAAAGTTTAGTGTTCTGTTGATAAAGGAAATTAAATAAATTGGTTGTTGACCTGTTGCAGCAAATAAGGTTGGCTGCTGAGACGTCCTCAAACGGTTATGGCGCGAACAAAAAGGAGAAATGTTTCTCAGCTCACCAACCCGATAGCAAAATAAAAGAGCGTGCACTTATGTTAAACATACATATTACGTATTGGAGCACAGGCCTTAACCTTTGCCATTTCTTGGGATTGTTTCATTTGTATTTATGAATGCTCCTTGGATTCTGTTGCGAGATCCTTGGACAGGGGGACTTAGCAGGGCATGTATGCCTCGATGACGAGCAGAGTTAACCTGTTGTAACATAAAGGGTTGGGCTGCTTAAAAATCCTCAAAAAAAGTGTAAACAGAAAGGGAATGTGTCCTCAGCTCAAAAACCCGGTGGTCTTGGCAAAATAAAAGATCCGGGTCATAAAAGAGTGTCAGATCACCAGGGCTTGAAAGTTATGGAGGTCCTGAAGAATTGCAGAGAAAGATACGGAGGTCCTTAAAGAGTTGCATAGAAAGATACGGAGGTCCTAAAAGAGTTGCAAAGAAAGAAAGGAATTTCTTTAAAGAGTTGCAAAGAGAGATAAGGAGGTCCTTAGGAATGATAAGGAGGTCCCTAAGAAAGATAAGGAGGTCTTTACGGAGGTCCGTAAGGAGATTTTACTCTCCGTTTGGAGGGGGGGACTCCAGGTGGGTGTGGGTGTGTGTGTGTGCAATGTGTGTGTGTGTGTGTGTGTGTGTGTGTGCGAAGCACGGCAACCAATTTTTGCTCACGCAGCTCCGATGGACGCGTCACACACACCCTCTCCCATGTTTTCGACCCCCGGGAATGTGAACGTGGGGTTTGTTTTGTCTGTTTTTGCACCAGTGCTCGCAACGGCTTTTTGTTGGCGCTTGCATCACAAGGACCCCTAATTTGTCCACATCGGCACCTTTCACCCGCCCTAGGCTATGTTTTCAATTCTTAGGAACACGCACAAAGTGTCGGTTGTGCGTCATTCGTCGTGTGTGAGTGTGTCGATGGCACCCTCAATTTACAGCACGCACAACACGGTGCTCGTTCCTGCCTGCACAGCCCCGATGGACGAGTAACACACATATTACCCCACGTTTTCGACCTTTAGGAATGTGTGTGTGGGGTCTGTTTTGCCTGGTTTCACTTTTGAATCACCATTTCCCACCCAGATTGCACCCCAGCAGATCAGCTTTTTCCTGGTTGCATCAGCACAAAATCAGGAGTACCAGGCTGCCCTTTGTTTGTTTTTAAAAGTCCACAATTTGCTCCATTGTAAAACTGGGCGTGAGCGGATAGCAAGAGTTTGCTCGCACAGACGTAGAACCGCGCTTCTTCAACAGGCACATGGCGCAGAATTATATGCATCCTGTAAAATGTTGAGGCGCTGAGGGGTGATGGTGCCGGAGCATTTACCATCTATGCCATACACACATGTCACCTCTGGGAGGGTCTGGAACTTGGGAATTGTGAAGTTTGTTAGCGAGTCCTCTGCTTGTTGTGGCAGTTGGCCAGGTGTGTCGTAATTCTCACTATCATGTTATCTCTTGTACCGGAGGTGGTCTGATAAGATTGACCTGTCTGTCCATAGTCCACAGTTGCCTGTGCCCTTGATATCGTTTTGTGGGTCAGTAGGTTGCATGTCGAAATGAGCTTTGTCCCTGACATGTTTGCCTTGCGTAGATTTCCATTGGGGAGTAAGCCTGTTGGGATCCTTCAATCCTTGCCTAGACAAATTATCCATGTTTTTGTACGTGGGTTCATACATTTTCGTGCTACAGGTGGACATGATGCTTGTCTCGTATTCTTCAGCCATCTTTACATATCAGGGTTGGATCTCATCATGTTTGCTGCTTCCCGTGCCGGCTCCCAATTGACCAGCCATATTTTGCTCTCCATCGACATACCTCCTAAAACAAGGAAAGGACGCTAGCATGTTCAGCAGACTAAACAGCTGTCTGTAGAAAACCATGCTTAAATGCCTTGTCACGCCCAATCGTTGGCAGCGACGAATCGTGTGACGGAGCAGTTAAATTGGTTGACAGTTGAGAGTTTCTTTATGTCTTGTTCAATAAGCTGGATGGCCAGTCTTATTGATAACCTTTATCTTCTGGATTTGATAGTTTTGGTAATCAATTGACAACATGTGAACTCTAAGAGGTACCATTAGAGGGGATCCTCAAGAGACCCTGTGCCGTGTAAGGTCTCCGATTCTATTTGTTCGTTTGTTTAGCGATGTTAATATGTAACCACATTGAGGCCGAGAGGTCCGTCTGAGTCATGGGTCCCAGCTCCGGAGAAGGAGCAGCAGTGTGGCAACCACGCTAAGCTGAGTAGACTCAGAGTAGTAGGCACACATACATGTGTGCAAAGAGCGCATAAGGGCATGGGTCAGAGAACTGGTAGAAGCATTACCAGCGATGCAAAGAACTCACTCCTCTGCTGGATGGTTTTTCCACCTTGGAGGCCTTTCTTGGTCCGAAGGCGCAACCATCATCAGTAGATGTGCTAAATCTTGTACTTTGCAGTGACCGTAATTTGATCTGACAGCCTGAAGGAAATTTTGTGAACATGGTGGGCCCTGGTAAATAAACTTTTTCACCTGCGGAGTTATGGCCTGTCATCACTTAGAATTTAGGTTTTTTTAGGGTTTACTTTAGGGGGGGAAGGTGTTGAATTCGCCATAGCCACACTCTCAGCCTGCCACCCATACACCCTGTGCCTTAAAGAGCGCATAGTATACCAGTATCGTTTCAAAGCCTGGACATGCAAAAGGCTCTTTCTCTGGATCCTGAGACACCTCAAGCACCAAGGCCATTAAATCACCCCATTCAGCTGTTGTCTTACGAAGTACGGCAGCGTGCTTAGCCACTTTATATTAATAACAGCTAAACATCTAGGGTGATGATGTTGCAAGAATTGAACTTGCCCTTTTGACTCCAGTCACTGTTATCAATACTCAGTAGTGTGACATCTCACTTCGGTACTTTCTGTACCACTTTAAGGTAGGAGTTACCACGTAACATTCCCCCCCACCTGGCTGAGCCGTCCTCGGCGAATTACCAAGTGTTCTCTTACTGTACCCCGCCCTTGCCGCTGCAAGGACTTGCGTCACGTTAACGCCATTAGTCAAAAAGGTTAACCAGTGTAGGATGAGCTCCAACACGCTCATCTCCATGGGCCACTTCCTATGGTCATTTAGGTCAGCAGACCTCCTGACTTGGCCCCCTAAGAGCTTTGCTCTTACACTAGCTCAGACATGGTTTATCAGAATGGTCTCCCTGACCAGATCGTCACAACCAAGCAGGTTCCACTCAGGTTCGCTCCCATGTGTTGTGTTGTTGTGTTCCTCCTCGTATCCAAAAACTTCTTGTAAAATTTCTTGTAACCCCCTTTTGCCACCATGTGCTCCAATAAGCACTCATCCCTATACAAGGGTTCTCCGTCCAGCCATTGCACAGGCGGAGGGGGCGTGACAGCCCTATGTGGCTTTGCCGGGTCGCTGAGGAATGGCTTTGTTAGGCTCACATGAAACACGTTATGGATCCGGCACCATTCAGGCGGCAGGTGCAATTTTACGGCACTTGCTCCAACCATGTGATCCACCTCAAAGGGACCCATAAATAATGGACGCAGCTTTTTTACGCCTGGCCCACCGTGCCTCATGTTTTTCATCCTGAGCATCACCATGTCTCCTGGACTATACACCACTTCTCTACGGTGCTTGTCTGCCCTTGCTTTCATTTTTTGCTGTGCAGCTTCCATGCATTTCCTTGCTTTCTTCACACTCTTCACAATCCCTTCTGCAAAATCAGCAGCCTTGGGCACTGTAGAGGGCAACTGCTTGGTAGCTGGTGTCAAGGGGTGCTGGCCGTAGTTAAGGAAGAATGGCGTATTTTTTTCGGTTTCCTGCCAGGAGTTGTTGATTGCAAACTCAGCACACGCCAACTTAGCGTCCCAATGATCATGCTCTAGGCTTACGTAAGCTCTACGCATCTGTTCCAACATGCGATACGTACGCCCCATCTGTCCATCTGTTTGGGGGTGAAAAGCGCTGGACATCCTCTTATCCATGCCCAACAACTCACACTTGTGTGCCCAAAAGTTGTTGAATTGCGGCCCACGATCTGATATGAGGTGGCTGGTAGCCCATGCGACCTCACTACGTTGTTCACAAACAAGGCAGCAAAGCTTCTAGCATTTAAGGACTCTGTAGTGGGCACTAAATGCACCATCTTGCTCAGCCTGTCCACAAACACCAAAATTGAATCGTGACCATCAGC